>MAAC01009615.1_pt1 | contig 212450 bp, 175 predicted proteins | sample 1115981 | NCBI WGS metagenome assembly MAAC01 (sample SAMN04961126, study PRJNA320927) | seawater metagenome | isolation source: sample BD02T64 sea water enriched with oil for 64 days | place: USA:Gulf of Mexico | collected 2013-07-27 | reverse complement strand
GCTTCTTCAGAGGCGACCTTGTAGAATGCGCCGCTCATGTTGGCGCCCCATTTTACGTCGTCAAACACGAAAAACTCGGGCTCTGGGCCAAACAGTACGGTGTCGGCGATGCCGGTAGAGCGCATGTATTCCTGGGCGCGTTCGCCGATGGAGCGTGGGTCGCGAGTGTAGCCTTGCAAGGTGGCTGGCTCGAGAATGCCGCAGCGCAGGATGATGGTTTCTTCATCGGTGAAGGGGTCGAGCACGCAAGTGCTGTCGTCGGGCATTAAAATCATGTCCGAGTCGTTGATGCCTTTCCAGCCGGCGATGGATGAGCCGTCGAACATCTTGCCTTCTTCAAAGAAGTTCTCATCGACCTCGGTTGAGGGGATGGTGACGTGCTGCTCTTTGCCTTGGGTGTCGGTGAAGCGCAGATCAACCCAGCCAGCTTCACTTTCTTTGATGAGATTTAACGTTTTTTCAGACATTGATGTCCTCCAGATCGAGATCAGTGTGATTTTCTTTCATCCGCCAAGCGGCGATTGAATGCGGAACAAAGTAACGGCAAGACTATCGTATTGCCATCGGTTTTCGTACTTATATGTTGTTGCGATCGGCCTGCACAAAGTGTGTAGCAAAAATTGCACCACAGCTCCTGCCTGGTGTAGGAGGTGCTATAGGGCTGGCCAAGCCTCTCGTGCGGTGCGCAGTATAACCTACAGGCACCAAAAGAGAGTGTTTGATGTAAATGGAGAGATGGTTGGCTTTTTATTTGATCACCAGAGCCCTATGAGCTCAGGTTCCCTGAGTTCGGCACCCGTTAACCCTTGGCCGGATATTCCTGGTGGCTAGGGAAATTTCAAAACTGTATCGACTAAGTGCTCTTCAATTTGCTCGGGTTCGTCAAATGAGGCCTTTCGGTGATGGCCAAAGGGCTGTCGTTATCGAGGTATTGGGTGGCGTTGGCGTGCTTATATCAACGCCTCTACTTGTCGCTACCAATACAGACGTAAGTGCTGAGCGGGAATCATTAGGCGGCGAATAAGCCGATAGTCAATATTAAAAGGAGCGTCTTATTATCGCGCTAACAGAAGCTAACAGGGGGTGTAAGTCACTGCAGGGCAAGAGCGCAGCCATTCCTATACCGAGTAATCATGTCTCGGGAATCAGCGAAAATGAGGTGCTGCCTAGACCGGTAATTAGCCAGTTTCGGCTCATTCAATCGAGTAGCAGGGCTGTGAGGTCATTGTTGCCATTGGCTGCTATCTAGGTAATCAACGGGCTGTGATAGCGGCGCTGGCAATGTTGTGCTTCGGGTTTGAGCCTGCGACAGGCATATCGCTTGCTTTGGCTAATGCCTGAAAGTTGTAGCCTGCCCATCACTGTATAGCTGCAAGGCATTTGATGCATTACCTTGGTCTATGTATAACTCTGGTTCGGGTTTTATTGATTAATTTCGGTTTTCGAAAAAAAGGATGTTAAGGATGAGTAAAGCAGGGAAGCAGGATTCTGATCTCGAAATTTTGGGTAGTTCATCTCGCTTGGCAGCGGCCTTTAAAAACGCATCATTGTTGGCGCGATTTGGGCGATTGGAGCCACGTAGAGGCACTCTCTATTCGGTTCTCCATGAGAATGCTACTTATCGACTGCGTTGCTATGACGTCAATCAGTCTCGTAAAGCCAGTGTTCCCATTATTCTAGTGCCGCCGTTAATGATGAGCGCCGATGTTTTTGATGTCTCAAAAAAAATCAGTGCCGTCGATTATTTGACCGAACAAGGTTTTTCCGTATGGCTGGTTGATTTTGGCGAGCCGGCCGATCAAGAGGGTGGGCTGCATCGAGATATGAGCGACCATGTGGTTGCCGTGAATGATGCGATTGACTTTGTCTATGCTCAAGTGGGTAAGCCCGTGCATTTGGGTGGGTATTGTCAGGGTGGTATTTTTTGCTACCTCGCAGCAGCCTACCGAAAGTCGGAGAATGTCGGCTCCGTGGTGTCTTTTGCGGCCCCGGTTAATCTCTATGAGAATTTTCTCCCGGGGGTGTCTGATGAGGCAACGCTCAAAGTTCTTGAAGCCATTGGCGGCGCGATTCCTAAAGGTATTCTACCTTCTGCTATCCCTGGCTGGGCCAGCAGAAATTTGTTCAGGATGCTGGCGCCCGTCAAGCAATTGCAGTCGTGGCTCTCTTTATTAAAAATGATCGACAATAGGAGCGCGATATTAAAGGGGGAAGATCAAAGGTCGTTTATGTCCGATGGCTTTGTCGCCTGGCCTGGCCCCGCCATGGTCGAATTCATGCGTCAAATGCTGATGGGAAACCGCATGGTTACTGGCGGCTGTGTGATTGAAGGCCGTACGGTTTCATTGAGCGACATCAGCTGTCCGATGTTGGCCGTTATCGGCGGCGGTGACACCATAGCTCGGCCGCGCTCGGTTCGTGGCATAGTCGAAGCCGCGCCTAATGCAGACCTGTACCAATTATGGTTGCCTAACGCCGGTCATCTGGGCGTTTTAGTGGGTGGCAGTGCGATGAAAAATACCTGGTCCACTGTTTCTAGTTGGCTGAGCTGGCTCGATGACAAGGCCCAGCGGCCGTCTTCCATTGATGTGCTCGATACGGTCGGCAGCGAAGAGAATAAAAATAGCTTGCTGGATGATAATTTAGCGCTGGACGTAAGCAAGGCCGTGATCGATATGAGCAAAGGCTTTATTGGTACTGTGGGCGATTTGTTTGGTAGTACTAAATCATCTTTGTCTACGATGAGCGATGACTTCAGTTCACGCTTGGCGAATCTCAAGCGGCTGCAAAAGCTAGATTCCGACAGCAAGGTTGGTTTTGCTTTGTCACTGGAGGAGCAGTCCGAAAAATCACCTAATGATACTTATTTTCTTTACGACGAAAGGGCTTATACCTACGCAGAGGCCAATAAACGGGTCGATAATATCGTGCGCGGCCTGGTTTCAATTGGGGTGCGCCGTGGCGACCACGTTGGTGTCTTTATGCATGCGCGGCCCACGGCGCTAGCGACCAACTTGGCTGTTAATCGATTGGGGGCTGTCGCGGTGCAATTGTGCGATAGGTCTCAGCTCGCCACTGAATTAAAGCTTGCTGAAGTTCAGCACCTTATTGCAGACCCTGAAAACGCTGAGGCAGGGGTCGAAACATTTGATGGCCAGACTTATGTTCTGGGCGGTGCTGGGGGCTCGCATCGAGAGTTACCAGAGCGCGCCATAGACATGGAGATAATTGATCCCTCGCGCGTCGGTTTGCCAGATTGGTATCAGCCCTCGCCAGGCAGCGCCGATGAGGTGGCATTTATTTCATTCAGTTGCCTCGGCTCTGAAACCCATTGCGATAAAATCACCCACCGGCAATGGGCGCTGTACGCTCTGGGCACTGCATATGCGACGAGAATGGTCAAAGGCGATACGGTTTACTGCTGGACGCCGCTTCAGGATCTCAATGGAATGTTAGTCGCGGTCAGTGCTTCGCTTGTTGCCGGCGCCCGGGTTGGCTTGGCTAAACAGTTCGATACAGATACTTTTTGGCATGAAGTTCGTGCTTATGGTGCCAATATTGTCTGTTATTCGGGCGGGATGTTGCGTGAGTTGGTGGATGCCCCGGTTCATGCATTGGAGCGAGGACACAAGATACGCTTATTTGCGGGCAAGGGGATGCCTGAGGATTTAGGTCAACGGGTGGAGTCGCGTTTAGAGAACGTTATGATCATGGAGTATTATTTGTCTTCTCGCCACAATGCTTATTTGGCGAACCTTACCATGAAAAAAACGGGCGCTGTTTTTCAAAAATTGCCTGGCAGTAGCAATGTCGCCCTAGTGCACTGGGATCATCAGAAAAACCTGCCGTTCTACGATGCAGAGGGTTATCTGTGTCCGACGCCGTCTGGCGTAGTGGGCATGCTTTTGGTTCAGTCCAATGCCGGTGGGAGCTATTACAAGGATAATACCCACGTCTTCAATGTGTTTGAAAAAGGCGATTGCTGGCAGGTTTCCGGTGACTTATTTACGCTTGATGGCGATGGCGATTATCACTTTATTGACCGAGCTAGCAATTTGATTCTGATTAAAGATGAGGCAATACCAACTTCGCCTATCGAAACAGCGGTGAATACATTGAATGATGTCAGTATTGCCGCTGCTTATGGTGTCACCCTTGGCGGCTGTGACTTCCAGATACCTGTTGTGGCTGTCGTTTTGAAAGCCGAAGCCAAGCTGACGGCCTCAAGCTTAATGGCTGTCAGAGGGCAGCTGGACGCCAAGAGTTGCCCGCTGGTTGTTAGGGTTTTAAATTCCCTGCCAATGACGCCTAGCTACCAGGTGCAAAAGCAAGTTTTGGCTGAAGCGGGTGTTGAGCCAGGTGCTGCGGCGAGAGGGCCAGCGTTTTGTTTTAACGAACAAACAAGTAAGTATGAAGCCCTTACTCCAGCGTCGTTAGCACGGTTGAACCATTGCCTTACCGGAACTGTTACTCGCGAAGTGAGCTCTGGCAAGAGCGCGTCCTCAAAAAAACCGGCTGCGAGCAGCGTGGAGACTGAAGCTAAAGCGGCTTTGAGCAAGGAGGTTTCCGCGAAAGTAGGCAAGCAGGAGGATGGGCTTAACGGTGGTGCTCTGGCCGGTGACTTGACGGATAAGCGCCTGGGTGACATTGACGCGACCTTTTAATTGCGATCGCTGGCAACATGTTTGGGCTCTATAACTTGTCGTCTTGGCGATGGTGGATGCTGAACTATCGCGCGGGATCGGCTGGTGATACCAAAAGAGAATGCGGCTATCCAAGTAATAGGTAGAACCCGCTGTTTATTGTTTAGGCAGTCATTTCTGTTCTCAGTGAGGCGGATAGCCCTGTCGAGTTCCTGGCGTGCGAGGAGTTGTTTATAATGTGTGACGTTTTGAGTTACTAGTCTGCTGAGATTCGCCATGCATTTTGTCGTTAAGTTGTTTCCCGAAATCATTATTAAAAGCCCCCCCGTTCGCAAGCGCTTTATCAAGCAGTTGCGCGAGAACCTACGTCGTTTGGTCAAGGGGCAGTACCCCGATGTAAAAGTATTGAGCCAGTGGGACAAGATTGAACTGGTGGCCGAGGGCGCCGATGTCGAGCGCCATGCTTTTATCGCCCGCTTACTGGGCAATACACCGGGGGTGGCCAATTACTCCCATGTCAGTACTCACCCGCTGGGTGACTTTGACGAAATGGCCGAATTACTGTGGCCTTTATACGGCGCAAGCCTGAGCGGCAACAGTTTTTGCCTGCGGGTGAAGCGCACCGGCAAACATGACTTTAGCTCGACAGAATTCGAGCGCGAAGTGGGTGGGCGCCTGTTTCAGCGCTCCGAGGCCAGAAAAGTACAGCTGAAAGGTGCCGATGTGGAGATACGCCTCGAAATTCGCGGCCAAGTGCTCTCGGTGCTGGAAACCACGGCTCAGGGCTTAGGTGGCTTTCCCCTTGGTACCCAGGACGCCGTGCTGTCATTAATCTCCGGTGGTTTTGACTCCACTGTGGCCAGTTATATGACTATTAAGCGGGGTTTGCGCACCCATTATTGTTTTTTTAATCTTGGCGGCCGCGCCCACGAGCTGGGCGTTAAAGAGGTTGCCTGGTATTTGTGGGATAAATACGGCGCCTCCCACCGGGTGAAATTTATTACCGTGCCCTTCGAGGGTGTGCTGGCCGAAATTCTCACTAAGGTCGATAACTCGCACATGGGCGTGGTGCTGAAGCGCATGATGCTACGGGCGGCTACCGAGGTGGCAAAAAACTGGAAGGTTGAGGCCCTGGTGACCGGCGAAGCGGTGGCTCAGGTGTCGAGCCAAACCCTGACAAACTTATCCGTGATCGACAGTGTTACCGATATGCTGACCCTGCGGCCCTTGGTGACAATGGACAAAAACACCATTATCGATATGGCTCGTCAAATTGGCACCGAAGAATTTGCCGCCAATATGCCGGAGTACTGTGGGGTGATATCGGTCAAGCCGACCACGAAGGCCAAGCTGGAGCGGGTTGAGCACGAGGAGTCTAAATTTGATTTTGCCGTGCTCGATGCGGCTATTGCCTCGCGCCGCGAGGAAAATATCGACCAGATGATGGATGATTGGGTTGATCTGCCCAGCGTCGAGGTTTTTTCCGCACCCCAGCCGGACGCGATCATTCTCGATATTCGCCACCCCGACGAGGTTGAGCGCAAGCCTCTCGATGCCGGTACTAGCGAAATCCAATTGGCGCCCTTTTATGCCCTGCAGAACAGCTTTAAGATGCTCGACCCGAGCCGGCAATACTTACTGTATTGCGACAAGGGCGTGATGAGCCAGTTGCACGCCGAGCTGTTGAAAGAGCAAGGCTGTGGTAATTTGGCGGTGTATCGCCCCGGGGTGTAGCTGCGAGCCCTTCGTGTAAATATTGATGGGGTTTTTATTTGTGCTCAGTGCGGTGACTTCGCTCGCACTTTTCACTATAATGCGCCCCACTTTTTCCCGCGAACACCTATCCCATGTCTGATGTCGAAAAACTGCGCAATATTGCGATCATAGCTCACGTTGACCACGGTAAAACGACCCTGGTTGATAAACTCCTGCAGCAGTCCGGCACTCTTGATCGCAAAGATCAGGGCGCTGAGCGCATCATGGATTCGAATGATCAGGAACGGGAGCGGGGCATTACCATTCTGGCGAAGAACACCGCCGTTGAATGGAAGGATTATCACATCAATATCGTCGACACCCCGGGCCACGCCGACTTCGGTGGCGAGGTTGAGCGCGTACTGTCGATGGTCGACTCGGTGCTGTTGCTGGTTGATGCGGTCGACGGCCCCATGCCACAGACGCGCTTTGTAACCTCCAAGGCTTTCGAGCAGGGCTTGAATCCGATTGTTGTCATCAACAAAGTTGACCGCCCCGGCGCACGTCCCGACTGGGTGATGGACCAGGTCTTTGAATTATTTGACCGCCTCGGTGCGACCGATGAGCAGCTCGACTTCCCCGTTATTTACGCCTCTGCCTTAAACGGTGTTGCAGGGCTTGATCACAACGATCTGGCAGAAGATATGCAGCCACTGTTTGAGATGATCGTCGATAAGGTTCCCGTCCCCGATGCAAATCGCGAAGGGCCTTTCCAAATGCAGGTTTCGGCCCTCGATTACGATAGCTATATTGGTGTTATTGGTATTGGTCGTATTTCGCGAGGCACCTTGAGTCCCGGTCAGCAAGTTGTGGTCGTCAATAACCTTGGCGAGGAGAGCAAGGGTAAGGTACTCAACGTCAAAGGTTATTTGGGTCTTGATCGTATCGATACCGATTTGGCGCAAGCGGGCGACATCGTCACCATTAATGGTATCGAGGGCCTGGGTATTTCCGACACCCTGTGTGACCCCGAATGTGTGGAGGCGCGTCCGCCCCTCTCGGTCGATGAACCGACGGTGAGTATGGTGTTTTTAGTCAACAATTCACCCTTTGCCGGTCTCGACGGCAAGTATGTGACCTCACGCAATATTAAAGACCGCCTGCAGCAAGAGCTGATTCACAATGTCGCGCTGCGTGTTGAAGATGGCGGCAGCCCCGATAAATTCCGCGTCTCCGGTCGTGGTGAGCTACACCTGTCGGTATTGATTGAAACCATGCGCCGCGAGGGTTTCGAGATGGGCGTATCGCGCCCGGAAGTGATTCAGCGCGAAATCGATGGCGTGACTCAGGAGCCCTACGAGCAGGTGGTGATTGATATTGAAGATCAGCACCAGGGTTCGGTGATGGAAGAGCTGGGCCTACGCAAGGGTGAGCTAACTAATATGGAGCCGGATGGCAAGGGTCGCGTGAAGCTCGAATTCCTGATTCCGTCTCGTGGCTTGATTGGTTTCCGTGGCAGCTTCCTGACCATGACCTCTGGCTCCGGTATTATGACCAGCGTCTTCGATCACTACGGTGAAGTGAAGCAGGGCGAAGTACAGTCCCGCCAAAACGGTGTACTGGTGTCGATGGTGAAGGGCAAGACCCTCGGTTACTCCCTGTTTAACTTGCAGGAGCGCGGCCGTATGTTCCTCAGTCACGCCCAGGATGTTTACGAAGGCCAGATTATTGGTATTCATTCACGCAATAATGATCTCGCTGTGAACCCGACCAAGGGCAAGCAGCTGACCAACGTGCGGGCCTCGGGTACTGACGAAGCGTTAACACTGGTGCCGCCGATTATTTATACTCTTGAGCAGGCGCTGGAGTTTATTGAAGACGATGAGTTGGTTGAGGTTACGCCCCAGCATATTCGTATTCGCAAAAAACTACTGACCGAAAACGAGCGCAAAAGGGCCGGCCGATAACACTACGTCGCTAGGTTCTATTTAGAAAACACTCGAAGCCCCCAGTATCGGCCTGAAATAACCAGGTTGCTGCTGGGGTTTTTTTATCGGCTGGTTTTAACAAGGGCTTGCTCCGGTCTTCGCTTCGCGCATTTACTGTGGGGCCGGTAATCTGTTCGATGATCGTTAAGGCTGCCTATTGCCGGCATAGTGGTGTAATTAGTGCTTGCGCCGAAACAACAAACTCCTTTTATGGCCTTTCTTGTTAGGACAGCGCCAGGCGCTACTTGAGCAGGTGGTTAGCTTGATTTGATAGTTCTGGCGGAAGGCTTGCTAAATTGGTAAAGATACAGGGCTTACTTGCTCGTGGGATCGCGGGATAAGACTTGATACTTTGTCGGGTCGAGTCCGAATAAGTTGTTGTAGGGGGTGGTTCGCTCCCCGTCGTGTTACTGTTTACCGAGGCTGCTGTGCACGATCCGTCGTAGTGCTAGAGCCTTTTTTGGGCCGGGGAGACGGTCGCTTTTTTTGCAGGGAGCAGTTTAAGTGCTTTTTCGCCATGATGGCCATGGCGCTCCCGTCTTAATGCGACATATTTCAGCCGTTTTTCTAAGGTCTACTATTTAATCAGGTGTCTGTAGAAAAGGGAGTTAGGAAAATGCGTTCCTTGTATCCAGCGATCAAGCCACACAGAACAGAGCAGCTCGATGTCGGTGATGGCCATTCTCTCTATGTGGAGGAGTGCGGCAACCCCGATGGCCTGCCCGTTGTCTTTGTGCACGGCGGGCCGGGAGCCGGGTGTACGCCGCAAGACCGCTGTTTTTTTGATCCCGAGGTGTATCGCATTGTGCTCTTTGATCAGCGTGGCAGTGGCCGGTCGACACCCCATGCGGGCCTTGAAGAAAATAGCACCCAGGCCCTGGTGGCAGACATGGAGTTGCTGCGCGAGTCTTTGGGGATTCAGCAATGGCAGTTATTTGGTGGTTCTTGGGGCTCGACTCTGAGCTTAATTTACGCTCAAACCCACCCCGATAAAGTACTGGGCATGGTATTGCGGGGCATCTTTTTATGCCGAGATGAAGATATTCATTGGTTTTATCAACGTGGCGCCAGTGCCATTTTCCCCGACCACTGGCAGGACTTTATCGCACCCATTCCCGAAGGCGAGCGAGATGACTTTCTCGGCGCCTACCACCGTCGTTTAACGGGCGACAACGAGCTGGAACGCATTCGTGTTGCCAAGGCCTGGTCGCTTTGGGAGGCGCGCTGTGCCACTCTCGATCCGAACCGGCGTGTCGTCGAGCGGCTGGGCAGCCCTCATGTGGCGTTGGCGATGGCGCGGATTGAAGCCCACTACTTCATCAATCAATGCTATATCGCCGATCAGCCTATTTTGCAAAACATGGATAAGCTGGTAGATATCCCCGCCATTGCCGTACACGGGCGCTACGACATGGTCTGCCCGGTGAAGCAGGCCTTCGACTTACAAGCCGAGTGGCCGGAGTTAAGTCTTGAAATTATTCGCGATGCGGGTCATGCCTCGAGTGAGCGGCCGACGGTCGACGCCCTGGTTAAGGCCACGGACCTGATGGCGAAAATAGTCAAGAATCGCGCCGATGACTGAGCGGGCGGGTGACACGTGCGCGGTTTAATTCAGCGAGTGAGCTCTGCCGATGTCGTTATCGACGGCCAATGTCATGGCCGGATAGCGCAGGGCATACTACTGCTACTGGGTATTGAGGCCGCTGATGGCTTTCAGCAAAGTGAAAAGTTAATCCACAAAGTACTGAACTACCGAATTTTTGCCGATGCACACGGGCGTATGAACCGCAGTCTTAAAGATATTCAGGGCGGGCTGCTGGTGGTGCCGCAATTTACCCTGGTCGCCGATACCAAGAAGGGCCTGCGCCCGGGGTTTTCTAAGGCTGCCGCGCCCGATGCCGCCGAGCGTTGCTATAAGGATTTCACCAGCCGGTTGGAGGGACAGTACTCAGCCGTTGCCAGCGGTGTGTTTGGCGCCGATATGCAGGTCTCGCTTTGCAATGATGGGCCGGTGACGTTTCTGCTGGAAGCTTGAGGCATTATCCTGCTTACAGCGTTGTGCATGAAAAATGGCGCTTCTTATAGAGAGGGCGATCCACTCGTGAATACCCGCAGCGGCATGGCCGTACGCCGTGTGTTTTGAGCGTTGGATGGCCTTCAGATAGCGCCTTGGCTTTTCTCGGCAGGCACCTTAAATTTTGAAGGTGGCTTTGAGCTTTTTCGGCACCAGAATGTTTTTAGTGCGGGCATAAACTGGCACGCCATTTTTGTAGGGCGGATAGTCTTCACCCTGAATCAAGGGTGATAGATAGGTGCGCGCGGCCTCGGTAATGGCAAAGCCATCGCGACTGATAAAAGCGCGCGGCATCATCTTTTCAACATTGGCGATTTTATCCAAGGGTGCCTCGCCGAGACTCCAGCTGTAGCGCTTGCCCTTACCGCGTTCGATGCTCACCATTACGGCGCTCTTGCCCTCTAGGGCGTACTCAACGGCGGCCTTGCCCACGGCGTAGGCTTGCTCGACGTCGGTGGCTGAGGCGATGTGCCGAGCGGAGCGCTGCAGGTAGTCGGCCAGTGCCCAGTGATACTTTAAGCCCAGCTCGCTTTTAATCATGGTGGCCAGAGTCGGTGCTACGCCACCCAGTTGTTTGTGGCCGAAGGCATCGGTATTACCCGCATCGGCAATTAAGGTGCCGTCTTTGTACTGTGCGCCCTCAGAGGCGACGATCACGCAGTAGCCATTTTTCTTGACGGTCTGGGCGACCTTTTTGAGGAATTTTTCACGATTAAAGGCGATTTCAGGAAACAGGATAATATGTGGCGGATCGCCAGCCTGGTCGGCGGCGAGACCACCGGCAGCGGCTATCCAGCCGGCGTGGCGGCCCATGACCTCGAGAATAAACACCTTGGTGGAGCTTTCACACATCGAGGCGACATCGAGGCTGGCCTCTTTGGTTGAAATCGCGACATATTTAGCGACAGAGCCAAAGCCGGGGCAATTGTCGGTGTAGGGTAAATCGTTGTCGACCGTTTTGGGGATATGTATGGCCTGAATGGGGTAGCCCATTTTTTCGGCCAGCTGTGACACTTTTAGGCAGGTATCGGCGGAGTCGCCGCCGCCGTTATAAAAAAAGTAGCCGATGTTGTGGGCCTTAAAAACTTCAATCAGGCGCTCGTATTCGGCCGGATTGTCGTCGAAACTTTTCAATTTATGGCGACAGGAGCCGAAGGCACCTGAGGGCGTATGCTTGAGTGCAGCGATGGTGCTCGGTGTTTCCTTACTGGTGTCGATCAATTCTTCGCGCAGCGCGCCAATAATACCGTTGCGCCCGGCGTAGACTTTGCCAATATCACGGCGGTTGGCGCGGGCGGTTTCGATAACGCCGCAGGCGCTGGCGTTAATGACGGCCGTCACTCCACCGGATTGCGCGTAAAAAGCATTTCTCTTAGCCATAATTATCCTGCGGAAGCGAGGTCTTAAAAAATGTGCGCATCATACGGGATTAGTCCTTTAAATGCATGGCGGTTGGACACCTGTGGTGTGATAATTATCACCACTTAGCAGGGAAGGGTTGGTTGATTGATGCATATCCACATACTCGGTATTTGCGGGACCTTTATGGGCAGCCTGGCGCAGTTGGCAAAAGCGGATGGGCACCGGGTGTCGGGCTGTGATGCCAACGTTTACCCGCCGATGAGCGATCAGCTCGAGCACGCCGGCATTGAATTAACCCAGGGCTATGATCCGGCGCAGTTACAGCCGGCTCCCGATCTCGTGGTGGTGGGCAATGCCCTGTCGCGGGATAACCCCTGTGTGGAATATATGCTCCGTGAGCAACTGCCCTATACCTCGGGGCCACAGTGGTTGGGCGAGCACTTTCTACAGGGCAAGTGGGTATTGGCCGTCGCCGGTACGCACGGTAAGACGACCACCTCGAGCATGCTCGCCTGGATACTTGAGTTTGCAGGCTTGGAGCCAGGCTTTTTAATTGGCGGAGTGCCGAATAATTTTGATGTCTCGGCGCGACTCGGCGGCGAAAAATACTTTGTTGTCGAGGCCGACGAATACGATACGGCCTTTTTTGATAAGCGCTCGAAATTTGTGCACTACCGCCCGCGCACGGCGATATTGAATAATCTCGAATTTGACCACGCCGATATTTTTAGCGACTTACACGATATTCAACTGCAATTTCACCACATGATTCGCACCATCGCCGACGATGGTTTGATTATTCACCCGCAAAACGACAGTAACATTGGCGCTACCCTGAGTGGCACATTTGATCGTCGCGACAGCGCCGGCAAAAAATATGTTTGGACCCCGGTACAGACGACGGGCACGGGCGGGCAGTGGCAGGTCGAACTCGATGCCGCCGATGGCAGTATTTTTACCGTCTGTAACACCGAGAAAGATGAGCGCGGCGAGTGTGAGGGTGGCTACGAGGTGCGCTGGCAACAAAGTGGCTTGCACAATGTGGCCAACGCCCTGGCGGCCATTGCTGCGGCCAGTCATGTCGGTGTGAGTTTATCTCAGGCTTGCCAGGCCTTAAGTGCCTTTGAGGGCGTTAAGCGGCGCATGGAATGCTTGGGCGAGGTTAAGGCGGTCAGTATTTACGATGATTTCGCCCACCACCCCACCGCCATTGCGACCACGTTGGACGGCCTGCGCAACAAGGTCGGTGACGAAAAAATTATTGCGGTGATCGAACCTCGCTCTAACACTATGAAGTTGGGTGTGCACAAAGCCGAGTTGCTCAGCGCCGTGGCACAGGCCGATCAGGTCTTTTGGTATCAGAGCTCGGGGATGTCCTGGTCTCTCGATGAAAGCGTCGACAGCGAGGGGCGCAATGCCGTGGTTGACGATCTGCAACAGCTGATTGAGCAAACGGCTGTTGCCGCGCAGGCTGGCGATGGTTCGCCCAGCCACGTACTGATTATGAGCAACGGCGGCTTTGGGGGTTTTCACCACCGTTTGTATGACTACTTAGAGGCGCAAGAGGCCGGCTAATGATGGCAGTGCTAGAGGCAGTTGTTTGATGATCTATCCCCTCCCGTTGTTAATGCCGATGGTTTAAGCGCCGGCCATGAGCAAAATATTATTACTCGGTTGTGGCGGTCTAGGCGGTCAGTTGGCGGCGCGTTTAATAGCGGCCAAACACCGAGTTATTGGGGTCAAGCGCAGTCCCCTAAAAGAAGCTCTTACCGGCCTACAGCTGGTGATGGTCGATATTACCCGGGCATCGGAGGTTGCTGAAATTCCCACAGCTGTCGACCTGGTGATTGTTTTACTGTCCCCCGGTGAGCGCAATAAAGCCGCCTATCAAGAGCTTTATCAAGATGGTATCGCCAATGTACTGGCGCATTTTTCCAAAGCCTCGGGCCAGGGCCCGAGGCCCCGTTGGTTAATGGTTTCATCGACCAGTGTTTACGCTCAAAATGCTGGGGAATGGGTGGACGAAGCGTCTCCGACTCTGGCGCAGAGCTTCAATGGCGAGGCCCTGATCGGGGCTGAGCAACAACTGTGGGCGCACAGTGGCGCAAGTACGGTGGTGCGCTTTAGCGGGATTTATGGCCCGGGTCGAGAGAGCCTCGTGCGCCGCGTGCGAGAGGGCCGCCCGCTGCAATACGGCCCCGCCTATTACAGTAACCGTATTCATGAGCAGGATTGCCTGGGCATACTCTGCTTTTTAATCGACAGAGCCCTGGCGGGTTTGCCCCTAGAAACACTGTACCTGGCTTCCGATAGTGCGCCAGTGCCTCTGGCAGAGGTCGCTGGGTGGTTGAGTGAGCAGTTGGCCTGTAGCCCGCCGCCGGCAACGCTGAGTCATACCTCGAGTGGGGCGATGAATAAACGTTGTCGCAATAGCCGTTTGCTGAATCTTGGCTATGTCTTGCGCTATCGCACGTATCGGGAGGGTTACGGGGATTTATTTGAGAGGGGCTTGGTCTCAGGGGACGCTCTTCCGGGGGCTTAGCGCAGGGGGGGGCAGGTGGTTGTTGTTATTGACCCACTCGCAGCAGGCATCGATGGGAATGGGCTTGGAAATAAAATAACCCTGAGCCAAATCACAGCCTAGTAGCTGTAATTTATCCCAAATCTCCCGAGTCTCGATGCCTTCGGCCACCGAGGTCATCTTCAGTTCTTTGGCTAATAAAATACAGATTTTGACAATCGATAGGGCCTCGTCGTCGTCGAGCATGCGCATCACAAAGTGCTGGTCAATTTTGAGTTCGGTGAAGGGTGCTTGATAGAGCTGTACCAATGAGGAATAGCCGGTGCCGAAGTCGTCGATGGACAGGGAGAAACCCTTCATACGCAGTCTGTTGAGAATGTCGAGGGAATCGGAGACCGATTTTAGTATCGCCGTTTCGGTGAGCTCTATGGTGATGGCCTCGGGCGGTATATTCTTGGCCTTAGCCAGTGCCGCGAAACGCTCGGGCATTGACAGGTCGAGTAAATCTTTGGCCGAGATGTTAATGGAAATAACCGGATCGATACCGGCGGCGTGAAAGCTTAGGTAGTCCTCGGTGGCGAGCTTAAACACCTCGTTGGTGAGGTCTGAAATCAAATCATTTTGCTCGGCCATAGCAATAAACTGATCGGGAAAGATCAGGCCCAGCTCGGGGTGCTGAAGGCGTACCAAGGCCTCAAAGCCGGTGATTTTTGCATTCTTCATGGCCAGCTTGGGCTGATAGAAAAGCCGCAGTTGCCCGCTGGTAATGGCGGTTTTTAATTGTTCGAGAGATAGCCTAGCTTTGGGGCTAATATTTTGCGGCTGCTGAGTTTGTCGCTGTATCAGGGCGACTCTCACTTCGGTGTGGAGCTGGCTAATATAGTGGATAAATTTTTTGGTGTTAATCGGCTTACTGAGCTTATTGGCAACGCGGATGTTTTTGGCGTCGGCAAATTGCTTGGCGGAGTGCAAGACGCGCTCATCAAAGCCACTCACCAGAATGTAGGTTGGCATGCAGGCCTTGTCATAGAGGGTGCGCATTACCTGGATGCCATCCATGTCGGGCATATTTAAATCCAGCAAAATAATATCGGTATTGGCAATAGGCTGCTTAATAAACTGGCTTGACGAGGTAAAACCGGTTGCCGATAGCCCGGCGATACGGGTCATTTCCACCATCAAGTCGACATGTTGTTGTTCGTCATCGACGATATAAATGTTGACCACCTGGCTGGCGCTCAGAGCTTCGCTGCTCGACAGGGCCTCTTCAATTTGCAGGTTTAGGGCGGGGTTAATGGCGCTAAAGCTGTCTTCTAGTGCTTTAAAATGCGTCACTAGGCAGTCTTTGAGAAAAAGGATAAATTTAGCAATGGACTCGCTGCTCAATGAGCGGGTACTAAAATCATGCTGTAGGGTCTGTAAAATCTCAGCCTGAATGACGCGGGCTGCGGCAAGTGAAGGGTGGTTTACGGCGTGCATGACGCGCTCTTCGCGCCGTAAATACGAGGCGGTGTAGACGATGAGGTCGCGAGCCTGAGCGAGTAACAGGGCTGTGCCTATCCCTTGTTCTGCGGCCAGGTGAGCTTGGTAGATTAAGTCCAATAGCTGTTGGTGCTCATTATCGATTGCCGCGACGCCGGTATTTAAGTCGCTTGCCCAGGGCGCTGTTGCGCTGATCACTTTAGCGGGCATGACCCTTAGCCTCGAGTAAGCTGGCGACGCTATTGAGTAGCTCTGCCGAGCGGAAGGGTTTGCACAGAATATTGTTGTGTAATATTTCCTGCTCTTCCTCCAGGGCTTGCTCACTACTGTAGCCACTGGCCAGCTGTATTTTGATCTGGGGGTATTTTTGGTTGACGGCTTTCGCCAGGTCGTAGCCATTCATCTGCGGCATAAGAATATCGCTGATCATCAAGTCGACGGGCTCCCGTGCCAGTATGTCGAGGGCGGTGTCGGCACTGTCGGCGGTCCATACCTGGTAGCCGGCGATAGCGAGTATTTCCTGAGTCAAATGGCGCAGGGCCGGTTCGTCATCGACAATAAGAATTTTTTCGGCATTGTTGGGTGCTGGCTCGGGTGCTTGGTTTTCGACAGTTTGCAGTTCTACCGCGCCCTCGTAGCGGGGGAAAAACAGAGAGAATTTACTGCCCTGCCCGACTGTCGATTGCAGCCGTATGGTGCCACCACAGCGATCCATAAAGCGGTAGGCTTGGCTCAAGCCCAGCCCGGTACCGTCACTGCCCTTGGTGGTGAAAAAGGGGTCAAATATTTGACCGTGCAGTGCGGCTTCGATACCGCAGCCATTGTCCTCGATACTCAATTCCATATAGTCGCCATCGGCTAGACCCAGTGCGCGAGCCTCGGCAAAGGAGAAACTGTGCTTGCGAGTTGCCAGGCTGAGTAGCCCGCCGTCGGGCATGGCGTGTTTGGCGTTAATGGCTAAATTTAACAGTATTGCCTCCAGCTCATCGGGGTTGATCCAGACCAGCCAGGGGGCTTCACAGAGTTGATATTCGAGTTTAATCACGACGGTGATGGATGTTCCGAGCAGAGTGCTTTGGGTGTTGAGAAGACTGTGCAGTGCCACTGCCTCGGGCGGGGAGCTACTGTGTTTGGAGAAGGTGAGTAGGCGTTGCGTCAGGTCGCGCCCGCGCTCGCCGGCCTGAGATATCTGCTCCAAATATTGATCGAGGCCGACAACCTCCCGATATTTGATGGCGACTAAGTCGCCATAGCCAAGGATAACACCGAAGGTATTGTTGTAATCGTGGGCGAGGCCGCCGACGATTTTCCCCAGGGCATCCATTTTTTGGGTGCGCTGCAGATGCTCCTGCTGTTGCTTGGTCTGGGTTAAATCCTTGCAAGAGCCGATAAACCGGCGCCGACCGCTGGCTGTGGGGGGCAGTTCGGCGGCGGTGATTTGCAGTGGTAAGGCGCGCCGATTTTTATGTCGTCCGGTAACCTCTTTATACCCGTCGAGGCTATTGAGCTTGTCGTCCCTGACCAAGTTTTTTAGGTATTTATCAATTCTGTCGATATCAAAATCCGGCATGATGGTGGACAGGTCTTTATTGCAGAGGTCTTCACTAGTGTAGCCAAAGATGTTCTCAGCTGCCGGATTGATACTGAGGATCGTCCCTCTTTCGTCGATGGTAATAATGCCTTCGACCAGGGTGTTGAGAACTTCCCGCTGCTCCAGCTCCTTGTCAATCAGGGCCAATTTGGCCTCGTGCTCGGCACTGACATCGAGCACCTGAGAGGTCGCGCCAACGATGTGGCCCACACGGTCGACAATGGCGCTGTTATGCCATTCACAGCGTAGCGTGCGTCCCTGCCGGGTGATTTGGAGGGTGTTTATCTTGCTGCCTGCGGGCTGAAGAATACTCGCCTTGAAGTGCTCCACCCCGGCGCTGGGAGCGATGATGCTGGCATCACGGCCGATGGCCTCTTCAGCGGTGTAGCCAAAGAGCCGGCTGGCGGCCTTATTCCAGCCCACAATCGTCAGATCGGTGTTCCACTCAATAGTGGCCAGGGGCGTTTGTTCTCGATACAGCTGAATCTCTTGCAGCGAGGCATTTAGCGTCTCCTCGGCTTGCTTTCTTTGACTAATATCGTGGCCCTCGGCGAGCAATTGAATCACCTTGCCTTTTTCGTCGAGTACTGGATGGACACTAAATTGTACCCAAAAGAACTGACCCTCAGTGGAGCCGGCGAGGATGTCGCGGCTGACGACTTGCTCGCCGGCCGCCGCGCGCATGCAGTCCGCTGCTAGGGTGTCTTGCAGTTCGGCCGAGTGGCTAAACCAGGGACACTCCCAGAATTTCTTATTGGCGACATCGGCAAAGCTTATCCCCCGCATTTTTAAGGGCGTGTTGTTGATGAAAATAATACTGCTGTCGGGTTCTAATATGGCCGCCATGGCCTGCATGTCGTTAAACAGGCCCTTTATTTGGTCTTGTATATTCCTTGCGGCCTGGCGCAATTGATATTCTTCGGTGACGTCATTGAAGACGAGAATCATGCCGATAATGTCGTCATGGCTATCGCGAATGGGTGCGGCGGAGTCCGCTATTTGATATTCCCTACCGTCTCGGGCAAGCAGGGTGGTGTGATTACGGAGGAACACCGTTTGCCCCGTGCTGAGTATCTGCTCGATAAGATTGGCAATCGGCGTGCGATTATCGGTATTGATAATGGGGAAAATATCCGCCAAGGGCAGCCCCTTCGCTTCATAGGCGTACCAGCCGGTGAGCTGCTCGGCAACGGAGTTCATGCGCGTGACCTGCCCGCCGGCATCGGTAGTGATGACGGCATCGCCGATGGATTGCAGAGTGACTTCGAGATTCTCCTGCTGTGCATTGAGGTCGCGTACCGTGTGGGCAACCTTACGACTCATGGTGTTGAGGGCCTGATTGAGCGCGGCAATTTCACCTAAGTAGCGATCGCGGTTTTGCTGGCCGGAATAATCCTGGGCCAGCCGTTGGGAGAACTGCAGCAATTTGGCCAGGGGCCGGGTGATCAAGCGCTCCAATACCAGCGCGAGTGCTACGACAAAAATACTGGTGAGTAACCAGCTGATCTGAAAATCGCTGCGCACCTGCTGCCATAGGGCCGCTTTGCTGGCGCTCAAATCAAACGAGGTATAGAGCCGGTCGGGCTCGACTGCCAAGGGCTGAGCCGAGTGCGCGCCGGGCGCCAGCGCTATCTGGGCCTGCAGCGATTGGCCGTCGGCGGCAAGGCTTATGTTCAGCGCCCCGAGGTGGGATAGGGCTTGTTCGCTGTCCGTAAATCGCTCCGCTAGCACCTGCCCAGAGGCGCTAATCAGGGTTAACACCTCAATACTTGGATCGATACTGGCGGATTTAAGGAGGCGCCGGGCAGTGCTGATGCGCTGTGCCGGCGAGGCTCGGTACTCAATTTCCTGCTTCAGAAAGCCGAGTATTTGTTGGGTTTTTTCAATGGCCCTATGCTCTAGACGTTGTTCAGCCAAGTGGTAATTGTGCAGTGTTGTGAACAAGAGAAAGGCACTGGCCATCAGCAGTATGATGGCGGGAGCTAGAATGCGTAGCTGAATGTTGGCGCGCGGCATTATGTGGCTGGTTCCGTGGCCACATATACCCTCAAGATACGGCACAAAGGCCTTGTTATCGCGTATCGAGTGTTATCTGTTAGCATCCGTCGTCCCTGTTCCTTCCGTGTTCAGGCGCTAGAGTAAGTATTTTTTCGATTCTAGGCTACACCCTTGGGCTTTTGTTGCGTCATAAAGCCGAACATATAGCCGGCGATACGACGCATTTGAATTTCGTCGGCACCTTCGGTGATACGGTAGCGGCGGTGGTGGCGATAAATATGCTCGAAATACTTGTGGCGCGAATAGCCCAGGCCACCGTGGACCTGCATGGCCTGGTCGGCGGCATCGCAGCACAGACGGTTGGCGGTGTAATTGCACATCGAGACCTTGTCGGAGACCGAAAAAGCCCCGTAGGTATCCATTTTCCAGGCGGTTTGGCGAATCAGCGCACGCAGCATTTCGGCCCGGGTTTGCAGGTCGACGAGGGGGAACTGGATGCCCTGATTGACCGCCAGGGGCTTGCCAAAGGGCCTGCGCTCTTTGGCGTACTCAATGGACTGGTCGATACAAAACTGGGCGGCGCCAAGACTCGATGCGGCCTGGCGGATACGGTTCTCGTTGAAGAAATGCTGCACCACCTGCAGGCCCCGTCCCTCACCGGCCAAGATGGCGGAGTCGTCGACTCGGACATTCTTCAATGAAACTCGCCCGTGATCGGTGGGCATATTAAAGGTCCAGAGCATTTCTTCAATCTTCAAACCCTCGGCCTGCATCGGTACCAAAAAGGCGGTAATGCCCGCTGCGTCGCCGGCCTTACCGCTGGTGCGGGCCAGAATCATGTCGTAGGGCGCGGTGTGAATGCCGGTGTTCCAGGTTTTTTCGCCGTTGATCAGCCAATGGTCGCCATCGCGCACGGCGGTGGTTTCCATATGGGTGGCATCGGAGCCGTGCTCGGGTTCGGTAATGCCAAAGGCAAAGCGCCGGGTGCCGGCCAGCATTGGTTCCAGCCACTCGGCTTTTTGCGCCTCAGTGCCATAGGCGATCATCAGCAAGATGCCAACATTGTTGCCGACAATGGAGTGTTCATTTTGCAGGTCGTTGTGCAGCCCCAGGCCCTTGCGCGCGAAGTGCTCGCGGATAATGGCCATGCCTAGATTAGTACCGTCCTGGCCACCGTATTCTTTCGGCAGGGAGTAGCGATAGTGGCCGGCCTTATCGGCAGCGAGGCGAGACTCTTCTAACAGGGTCTCCCAGTCCTCGGTGGGTAGACCATCGTTCTCCCAGTTGGTGCGGGCATCTTCACGGCGGTGGTCGAAGAAGCGAATATTGTCGTCGCGGTTTTCCATCGGCGTGATGACCTCGTCGATAAAGGTATCGAGCTCGGCGAGATAGGCGGTGATGTCCTCGGGGGTATCAAAATTCATCGGGGCTTCCTGCTTATTGTGGGTTTTTATTCTTCAGTGCGATCGTGTTTGATCGACTTTTTGATAGTTTTTTTACGCGGCTGTCGCGGTGGTGGGTTATCCCACAGCTTGCCGGCCGATAGGCACTGCCAGCCCCATTTAATCCAGTTCAAGAGGGCGAAAACCAGCCACATCGACCACGCCAACATGGTGAGACGAAAGACCCACAGTGGCAGGCTAAAGACCCAGGCATTGGGCAGGCTGTCGCTGCTGTGGTCTTGGTACCACTGGTAGAGGTAGGCGCCGGAGCCATTGCCGGTTACCTGCATATTGGGTGAGGACAGTAGGCTTTGCGGAATGGTGAAAAACAGACTCAATAGTGCCACCAGCGAGAGCCCAATCAAGCCTATTTGCATCAGGTTAAAGAGTTTTGTTGGCGCAGAGGGGCTGTAGCGACGCCTCGCCTCCATGGCAAAGAACCAGGCGACAACGGGCAGGCTACCGACCATATTGACGGTGCTCATGCCGATCGCCAACAACAACCAGTGCCAGGTCTTTAGGGGTATCGATAATTGCAGGCGCTGCACGCAGGTGCCGAGGGCAATGGCGATGGCAATAATCACCGCCAACACACCCCAGTAGAGCATGGCGGGGCCAATATCCGGGCCACTGAGTAACAGCGGCCAGCGGCCCTGGGGCAGGTGAATTTTTAAATTGATGTTATTGGCCGGCGTGGGCAGCTCAAAACTCGGCGTCAAGGTGCGCAGGGCAACGCCACTGGGCAGCTGCCACTTTAGGTCGATCGTTTGCAGGCCGGGGTGTAGAGGTATCACCACAAACGCCTGTTCTTTAGGCCGGGTTTGTTCGACGCCATCGATAATCATGCTCTGCAATTCCGCGCCGGGGGGCTGGCGAAAGCGGTAATCGCCGCCCAGACTGGTGCGTATTTTCAGTGTCATCTCAACATCGGCACTGCGCTTGCCGGGGGTGTAGTCGAGGGCAATGCTTTCAATGGTGGTGTTGGCGCCGGGTACGGGTTGGGGCTCTACGGCGTGCAGGTTTAAGGTCTCACCGGGCCAGGGCTGCCAGCGCGGGTTGGCCTGTTGCTGGGCGGCGGCCATTTTTAGCAGGGGAATGCCCTCGCCAGTGATATGCCAGCGCGGGGAGGCGCGCACAGACCAGTGCTCAACCCACTGCGTGGTTTGTGGGGCTGTTAAGCGCAGTTCTGGCGTGGGCTTAAGCACCGAGCGCCACTGTACTTGCCGTTGTCTCGGTTTCATCGAGACCACAATGTGATGGTCTTCAATCAGCATGTTTTGACTGACCACCGACTCGCCGGGCTGTAGGGGGATGCGCAAATTAATGCTGCCCTGTCGGGGGGCAATGCGTCGCACCGTGGTGAGTAATTCCCAGTCGATGTCGGCATTAAGCTGGCGCTCGACCCGCACAAAGGGCTCGATGGCTGCGGGCAGTAGGGTGTCGGCAAGCAGCTGCTTGCGCTCTTTTTCGAGCTGCACGCTAGCGCCATTGACCCGGCCCTTATTGACACCGTGAACCCGCCAGCCCGGTGCATTGACGCGGGTATCATGGGGCGGCAGGGCAAAGGGAATGGTGATCGTGTCGCCATCGGCCAGACCGTTCAGCACTATCTGGTGAACTCCGGCTGCCAGTAGTACCCAGAGCTTGCCCTGATCCCGTGCCAGTGTTGCGGTACGATTGTCGACGCGAACGCTCTGCGCCTGCCAGCTTTTATCGAGCGGCAGGGGGAAGGCGATTTGCGTCGCGGCACTGGCGCTAAATTGCAGGCGTAACTGTTGGCGGTCGACCTTGATATCGACATTTTGCAGGGCCGCACACTGGGGTGCGCAACGTGGCGCTTTGAGCAATTCTGCCTTGAGCTCCTGCAGTAATTCCCTGGAGGGGAAGCTGTAGCTTTGAACGGGGCTTTGCACGGGGTTCTGAATCGCCTGCTGGGCGCAAATCTGGGGCGTATGTAGTCCTAGCCCGGCGAGGAGTAACAGCGCCGGCAGCAGGCAGGAGGTGATCCCCGGCGGCAGTATCGCTGGGTTTTTGTCGCCCTTGTCGCCAAACAGAGGGTGTTCGCGCAGCAGTGGCCCCGCCAGTCCATAAAATAGCAGGGCGACCAGAGCCACCTGCACAAACTTCAGCAGGCGGGTCAGCAGCGGTGGCGACAGGTAGAGCTTGAGGGGTTCGCCAACATTCACCGCGCCGCTCCAATGTAGCTCCACTTCCTGCCATTGCCAGTCGGGTTCACTGGGCCCGGTTTGCACATTGTCACTGGGGCGGTAGCGTTTGCGCGCGGCCTTTTCTTCAAGCACTGGCGAAGCGAACGAATCCATCATCCGTGCGGGGCCAACTTCACTATCTTTTTGCACCCGGTTCTTGGCCAGGCTTACCGGTGCTTGAGAATAGCGATAGTGGGAGGCGTTAATGGCGCGGTTTTTCTCGAGCTGGGGGTAGAGCCCCTGGCGAATTTGCTGCACTGCAAAGGCGAGGATAATAATCAGCAGGGCGCTGAGCGCGAGGTAGGCGCCGCTGGTGGTCAGTTGTTTAAACTTGCCGCTGGGTAAAACCTGCAATAGCGGCAGCGCGGCGACGAGAATGATCCAGCTCAGCATCGGGGGGGCGTTGGTTTCGTGATAGGTCAGGGCCAGTGTCACTGCGCCGATCAATGCCCAGCGCCAGTTCAGTGTGCGCAGTAGGGCGCCGACAATAAACAGGCAGATAAACAGATCCCACAAGTCCCAGCGCGACAGCCAGGATTGCCCCACGCTGTCGGGGCCAGCGGCGTGCCACAGTTGCCAGCCGGGGGGCAACTGTAGGGTCAGAGCGACAGTGTCGAAGTCGTGCAGCCAACCATTGGCAGAGATGGCCGCCAGAGAGTTGATACGGTTAATGGCTTCGACATCGACCTGGGATTGGCGGATCTCGATACCGGTGCCCGCTTCGCCCGCCATCTGTGTCACCAACTGGGGTATGCCGTTGGCGACAATGCGGCCCAGTTGTAAGTCGGCGGAGGCATGCAGGCGCCAGCCGTGCGTCATGGTGCCGCGAATAATGTCTTTGCTGGTGGCGCCCGAGCCGTCGAAATCGAGCCATAGGGTGCGCTGTAAATTCAGTCGGTTGGCGGCGGGGCTGGCGTCGCCGCGATATTGTTCCTGCAGTTCGAGAGTGGCACCCGGGGTCATTAAAAAGGTCGGCAGTTTGGCGAAGCGCGGCGGTATGTCGGTCTGCGAGGGGTCGATGGCCGCTAGCCCCACGGGTTTAACGCCGCGCAGGTGGGGGGCGGCGCGGAAACTCCAGATTTCCTGATCGGGCCAGGATGGATCCATCTTCTGCATGCTGAATTGATTGCTTTGGTCGAGATAGCGGGCGCGCAGCTTGATCACCCACTGGCCGGCGCGGGCCTGTATTTTTAGGCGGCCATCGGGCTCGATGCGAGCGGGCAGGGGCGATTCGAAAGACAGGGCCTCGGCATTGGCGGGTAGGAATTGTCCGAGAGTGATTTCACGGGGCTTGCCGGCGACGCTGAGACGCAGTTCGGTTTCCAGTTGCATCGGAATGGCGTCATTGAGAGCGCGAAAGACGTTCAGTTTAAGGGTGTTGTCGAGGTTTTTTTGCGCCGTGGCGCTATCTTGACTGCGCAACCATAAGCGCCCCTGGGCGTCGATGTTGGCCTTGGTGTCATGACCCGCGCTACTCAGCTTCACAAGCGCAGTATCGGTTGGCACCTTGAGATATTGCGGGGTTTGCTGCCAGTGCCACCGGCCTTTAATGGTGTAGTGGCCGGCGGCGACACGGATTGCCGGCTTGCCCTTAACGTCAAGGACAGCCGCCGCCTTATTATTGACGGTCACCGACTGGGGCCAGTGTTGGTTGTCACCGGGCAGTGTCAGCCAGCTGTCGGTGATCACTTGCCAGTGCTGTGAAAATTCAGCGCCATGGGGGGAGAGGGTAATCGCCAGTTGGCCGGGCCAGACACAGCGACGCTGCTGCGCCTGCTGGGCTATTCTTGGGCAGGGGTGTTGTATCTGGTCGCGTAATACCCACGATTGCCACGCCGCCAGTGCGGGCGGGGCCGTCTGTGCAGCGCCATGGCTGGGGGCTGTCGCGCAGAGCAGTAGTAGCGTGAAGAGCAGACGAAGCGGCATGATGTCATCCTTGGCAATTATTCTTGTACTTATCACTAGAGGGGATTATGTCAGGTGATTAACGATAAACCATGGGGTTTTTATGAGCGAGATCTCGTCTAAGGTGATTAAGGCCCGTGTCGAAGGTCTTTTTATCGCGTCTAGAGCCCGCGAACCGCTGGTCAGCAGGGTTCAGGTCACGGCGCTGGTGGGTCGAGGCCTCGAGGGCGACCGCTATTGTTATCGGCGCGGCAGTTTTTCCCACTGGCCGGGGCAGGGCCGGGATGTCACCTTGATCGAGGCCGAAGTACTGGCAGCCCTAGCCGCGAGTTGTGCCATTACTGGGGCTCAGGCGCGGCGCAATATTGTCACTCGAGGGCTCGAGATGAACGCCTTGGTGGGGCGGTTTCTACGGCTGGGGGAGGTGGTTTTATACGGCGTACGCCGTTGTGAGCCCTGCCCTCATCTCGAACAACTGACCCGCCCCGGGGTCATGGCAGCTCTCGTCGGTAGAGGTGGCTTGAGGGCGGATATTGTTGAGGGTGGGGTGATTCGTGTTGGCGATGTACTGACACCATTAGCGTCGAGGTCAGGGCTCCCGGTTTAGGGGCCGCTTATCAGCGCTTACGTAATGGCGCTGGCCGGAGCCGCAATGACTGCGTGACGCTAGCCCAGAGCTGAAACAATCGAGTCGATCTCTTCCCTGGAACTGTCCTTGATCTCGCTAATCGCTTCGGCATCTAAGCCGAGGCGTTCAAAGGCGGGAATTTGTAGCCACTCGGCAAGATGCTCCTCCTCGTTGCCCTCATCGCCCTCTTCAATAAGATGGGCCATTAAGTTGGCAGTAAGAACGACATCGGTGAGGTCGGTGGCATGACCCGCTATAAAGGGTTCGCGGTCGTAGAGCTCGTGTTCGTCGGCGACATTCATCATTGCCTCGTCAAACTCCCAGTTCTCAATGATGGCGCTGCCGATACCGGTGTGCCAGTCAGACATCACTCGCTCGAGAGCCTCTGGGTCCTTAATTAATGCGGGGTAGCTCTCGGCACGGGTCAGAATATAGGTCTTACCGATATCGTGCATCAGCCCGGCGAGCATGGCCTCATCGGGGTTGATTCTGTTTTTCTTGAGGTTGGGGTGGCGCGCTTGTTTTTTACTGATCACAAAGCACAGTGCCGCCACGGTGACGCTGTGCTGCCAGAGTTTATGGAATTGTGAGGCCAGCGCGGGGTTGGCCGGTGCGTTCATCACCTGGTCCATGGCGATGGAGACGGCGATGCTGTGGGCCATCTTGAAGCCCATGCGGGTAATGGCGGTGGGGATATCTTTGATCTGGTTGCCGCTGACATTAAGGGCCGCCGAATTGGCAACTTTCAGTAAACGCGCAGAAAAAACCGGGTCGGAAACCACCAGTTTGGCAATTTGCTGGGTCGACATATTGGGGTCTTCGAGGGCGCCCTTGATACGCATTGCGACCTCGGGGAACGCCGGCAGTTTGACCTGGCCCTTGGATAGCTCATCGCTCAGTGTTTGAATAAATTCAAAACCAATTGCGTTGACGTCTGACATACTGCTTTTCCCTATGAACACATTCGCGAGGCCATCTGCCTCAAGCTTTTATCTGTGGCTATGGTTACAAAATCGTCTCTTTGAATACAGGATCGATAGCAAATTTTTAGTGGCTTGTCGCAAAAACTGGAGGTGTTTGATTTTATTGGCTTTGCCTCTAGACAGCCTCAATAAATGTTGCAAGTTTGTCCGCTGCCTGCACGACCAGCCGCTGACGGGCCTCTCGGGAACCCCAGGCACAATGCGGCGTGATAATAAGATTGGCGATGTCGGCTGCCAGTAGTGGGTTGCCGTCGTGGGGCGGTTCGCGGGTCAGCACATCGACACCGGCGCCGGCAATGCGGCCCTGTCGTAGGGCCTCGGCCAGAGCCGTTTCGTTAACAATGCCGCCTCGGGCGCAGTTGATCAGCAGGGCGCTGGTTTTCATTTGTTGGAGTTCGGCCTCAGCAATCAGATTGTGGGTTTGCTCGCTGAGAGGGCAGTGTAGGCTGAGGACATCGACGTTGGCTAAAAATTGTGCCAGCGGTAGCCGGGGCGTGGCGTCGTGGCTTGTTGACTGCCAACCCGGGATCGTGGCGCTAACGATGTCCATACCGAAAGCGCGACCGACATTGGCGACGCCGCGACCGAGTTCGCCGTAACCGACAATGCCGAGGGTCTTGCCCGCGAGTTCGGTGATGGAGTGGTCGAGTACCGAAAAAAATGGGCTCTGGCCCCAGCTCTCGCGGGCCACCCGGTGATAGGCCTGCAGTTGTGTGCTGAGTGAGAGGATCAGCGCCCAGGTGTGTTGCACCACCGATGCTGTACCGTAGGCCGTGCAATTGTTGACCGTGATCTGTCGTTGTTGTGCCGCAGGGTGGTCGACAATATTGGTGCCGGTGGCCAGCACACCGATGTATTTTAAGCGGCTGGCAGCGCCGATTTCCGCTGCACCCAGTAGCACTTTGTTGCTCAGTACAATATCGGCGTCGGCAATGCGCTGCGCGGTTTGGCTGGCCGTGGTATTGGCGTAGCTGTGCCAGTCGACGGCGATGATATCCAATAGCGGACGCAGGTCGAGGTCGTCGGGGTGCAGGGAGTCGCGGTCGAGAATAACGCCCTTTAAGGTTGCCATGGCTGGGCTCTGTGCAGTGAACAAGGGCTTGTTACTGTACCCGAGTGCCGCCAAAAGGGAATGCCGCTGACGGTGGCTACAGGTACAGCGCGCAGAATAAAGGCAGTTCTTTGACAGCTTAGGCATAATGGAGGCTTTTGTTTGAAGCGGCTATTGGGTCGCTCGCCAGTAACATAAGGGAAAGACATGTCTGAACGCCTACTTCACGCCTACGAGCGCATTGTACTGCTCCATCCAAAGCGGGTGCTGTTACTGGTGTTGCTGGTTACGGTGGCATTGGCCCTGGGCCTGCCCAATTTTAAGCTCGACGCCTCCGCCGACTCCCTGACCCTGGAAAACGATAACGACCTCGACTACTTTCGCGAAATAAATGAGCGCTACGGCAGCGGTGACTTTTTGGTGGTGACCTATAGTCCGCTGCCCGGCGATGACTTATTTTCCGACCAAAGCCTCGCCACACTCACCGAGTTGACGGAAGACCTCAAACACATCGATGAGGTGGTGAATGTCTTGTCGATGATCAATGTGCCCCTGTTGTACAGCCCGAAAGTCCCGGTCAGCCAGTTACAGGAAACCCCGCGCACCCTGCTGACCCGGGGTGTCGACCGCGAGATGGCGAAACAGGAGTTTCTCAACAGCCCGGTGTATCGGAAGTTGATTCTCGGCCCCGAGGGCCAGACCACCGCGCTACTGGCGGCCATTAAGGTCGACGCGCGCTATATTGAATTGGTGCGTGGCCGCGACGCCCTACGCTACAAGCGTAAGGCCGAGGGCTTGAGCGAGGCGGAAACCCTGCAGTTGGCAACCCTTAGTCAGGCCTTTCTGGATTACCGCACGCAGCGCGCCGAGGTTGAAAAAGCCCGGGTCAAAGCGGTGCGCAGCTTGATGGATAACTACCGTGGCCGCGCGCAAATTTTTCTCGGTGGCCCGAGCATGATTACCGCCGACATGGTGGACTTTATTCGCAGTGATCTCGAGGTGTTTGGCGCCGGCATCACCCTGTTTATCGTCCTCACCCTGGCGGTCATTTTTCGCCAGTTGCGCTGGGTGGTGTTGCCCCTCGCGACCTGTGGTTTTGTGATTGTAATGATGCTCGGTTGGCTGAGCTGGATCGACTGGCGTTTAACGGTGATCTCTTCCAACTTTGTCGCCCTGTTGTTGGTGTTGACCATGGCACTGACCATTCACCTGATCGTGCGCTATCGCGAACTGCACCATGACAAGCCCGAGGCCAGCCAACTGGAGCTGGTGCGCGAGATGGTCAATTTCATGGCGCGGCCCTGTATTTATACGGTGTTGACGACCATCGTCGCCTTCGCCTCACTGGTGGTGAGTGGTATCCGCCCGGTGATCGATTTTGGCTGGATGATGACCATTGGTTTGGCCGTCTCCCTGGTGCTGGGCTTTCTGGTGATTCCCGCTGGTATGCTGGTACTGGGCAAGGCGAAGGTGGTGCAGAGGGGCAGTCAGGGTGGGCGGTTGCCGGCGCATTTTTCTAACTTTACCGAGCGCCACGGCAACCTGGTCTTGATGCTATCACTGGTGGTCAGCGTTATTTCGGTGCTGGGTATCAGTAAGTTGCAGGTTGATAACCGCTTTATCGACTACTTCAAAGAGCACACCGAAATCTATCAGGGTCTGTCGATTATCGATCAGAAACTGGGGGGTACCACGCCGCTGGATATTATTATTCAGGCACCGGCCAGCGCCGCCATTCCCCTGACGCTGGGTGTGCCGGAGGGCGACGACCCCTTTGCTGAGGCAGACCCTTTTGACAGCGATCCCTTTGCCGAAGACCCCTTCGAAGACGATCCCTTTGGTGACGATGTATTTGGCGAGGCGGACCCCAATCAGCAACAACCCAGCTACTGGTTTAGCCGTAGCGGGCTCGAAGAGCTCGAGCAAATCACCACCTATCTCGATGATATGGACGAGATCGGCCGTATCGACTCTTTGGTCACCGCCTTCCATGTCGCCAATGACCTCACCGGCCATCGCATGAATGATTTTGAACTGGCGGTAATGCGCAAGGGCTTGTCGGCGGAAATGAACAGCTTCCTGTTGGCGCCCTATCTCGATGATGTCAGCGATGAAACCCGCTTGACCATGCGCACCGTGGAGAGTGGCGCGACCCTCAATCGCCAGCAATTACTCGAGGAGATCAACAGCTTTCTGATCGACGAGGTGGGCTTGGCGCCGGAGCAATTTCGCCTCTCGGGTTTGATGGTGCTCTATAACAATATGCTGCAAAGCCTGTTTCACTCGCAAATTGTCACCCTGGGCGCGGTATTTCTCGGCATTATGCTGATGTTCGTGGTCTTGTTCCGCTCGCTGCTGATTGCCTTTATCGCCATCTTCCCGAATATTCTCGCGGCCTGCGTGGTACTGGGGGTGATGGGCTGGGCCGGTATTCCCCTCGATATGATGACCATTACCATCGCCTCGATCACCGTCGGCATCGGCGTCGACGATACCCTGCACTATATTTATCGCTTTCGTGAAGAGTTCGCCAAGGATCGGGACTACGTGGCCAGCATGCACCGCAGCCACGAGTCCATTGGTGTGGCGATGTATTACACCTCAATCGTGATTATCGTCGGCTTTTCCATCCTCGCCCTGTCCAACTTTATGCCCTCGGTGTACTTTGGCTTTTTGACCGGCCTGGCAATGTTGACGGCGTTACTGGCCTCGCAAACCCTGTTGCCGAAGTTAATATTGCTGACTCGGCCCCTGGGTAAATAGGCTGTTGACCACGGGCGTGGTCTTTAATTGAGACGTTTGCTGGGGCTGGGCTTGTCGTAATAAAAGCCCTGTACTTGATCGCAGGAACTATTCAGCAGAAACTCGGCCTGCTCGCGAGTCTCGACGCCCTCGGCGACAATAGTCATCGCCATCGCTCGACCAACGGCGATGATGGCCTCGGTGAGTTGGCGATCGGAGTCTTCTCGGGTGACATCGCGAATCACCGAGCCATCAATTTTTAGGGTGTCAAACTGGAATGTTTCCAGGGTCGATAGCGAGGTGTAGCCGGTGCCAAAGTTGCCAATGGCAATGCGTACCCCCAGTGCTTTGATGTGGTGCAGAATATCTAGCCCCCGGTCAAAGTCACTGAGCAGGAGGTTTTCGCTAATTTCCAGTTCGAGCAGCTGGGGGTCGAGGCCGGTGCTTTGCAGGGCTTCGCGGATATCGCCCAGTAGGTGGGCGTCGGTAAACTGGCGCGCCGTCAGGTTGATCGAGACACAGCGCGGGGCCTGCCCCTGCGCGATCCAGTCGACGGCCTGGTGGCAAGCAGTCTCCAGCACCCATTTGCCGATGGGGATAATCAGGCCGGTTTCCTCCGCGAGGGGCAGAAATTGATGGGGTAGAACCAGGCCAAGGTTGGGGTGCTGCCAGCGCAATAGCGCTTCGGCACCGGTAATTTTATTGCTGTGAATGTCGTGTTTCTCCTGATAGAACAAGACAAACTGATCTTCATCCAATGCTTGGCGCAGGCTCGACTCCAGAGCCAGCCTTTCCAGGGAATCGGCATTCAGTTCTTCGGAGTAAAAGGCATAGTTATTTTTACCGCCCTCCTTGGCGTGATACATGGCGATATCGGCATTTTTAAGCAGGGTTTGTTCGTCCTCGCCATCGCCGGGGAAGACGCTGATACCGATGCTCACGGTAATGCGTAAATCTTGCTCGGCGAGTCGAAAGGGTTGGCCCACGGCGCTGAGTACTTTCCTGGCCACCGCGCTCAGTTGTGCCTCCTCATTCATTTCCGGCAATAGCACGACGAACTCGTCGCCACCGAGTCGCGCCACGGTGTCTGTTTCGCGCAGGGCCTGGTTCAAACGTTTCGCCACTTCGATCAGTAATTCGTCACCGGCGTCGTGGCCGAGGGTGTCGTTAATGATTTTAAAGCGATCGAGGTCGAGAAACAGTAGGGCGAAGCGGCGCTCATAGCGCTTGGCTTCACCAATGCCACGATTGAGTAGTTGGCTAAAATAGCTGCGGTTGGGCAGGCCGGTGAGGCCGTCGTGATAGGCCAAATATTCGACCCGCTGGGCATGACTGACTTGCTCATCCAGAATGCGCTGCCGGCTGCGCTGTAGCTGCCGGCTGAGGTAAAACACCAGGCCGGCAATTAGCAAGATAAGGACGCTGGTTGCCCCCGCGCGTTGCAGATAGAGCCGGCGCAGTGCTACGCTGGCCTGTAATTGTTCTTCTTCGGAGAGCCCTAGGATCACCGCCAGTGGGAATTCATAGAGCTGGGTGGCCAGGGTATAGCGCTGCACCTGATCCCAGCTGTGCTTGAAAAGGCGTACCTCCTGTTCTTCCAAGGCCTCTGCGTCGGGAATCAGCTGTCGGTAATCTGTTTTTTCCCCGGAGACAACCTTTTCGCCGCTGCGCCGCACGCGAAATACACCGTCGGTACCAATCAGGCCGAGCACGCCTCGCTGACCCAGTTGTGCATCTTCGTAGCCGCTGACAAAGTAGCTGGCGTCGACCGAGGTGTAGGCGATACCGGCGAAGGCTCCGTCCGGGGTGTTTATTCTGCGGCTGAAGGTGAGTTTCCAGGTTTTGCTGGCGGGGTTTAGCCAGGCGTGGCTGATGGCCAGTTGGTCGCTCTCCACCTGGGCGCGAAAGTAGTCCTGGTCAGCGATGTTAGTGCCTACTATGGCTTGCGTGCTACTGGTGACATTGCCTTTGGCATCGGCAATGCTGGAGACAAACAGAAAGTCGGTGAGCAGTAGCCCCCAGTCGTCTATTAGCGCGAGCATCTCTTGATCGGTATCAAACTCATAGCTGCGCTTGAGCACATTTAAGGCCTGATCGATTTCCCGTACCGCCCGCACCACTTGTGCCTCATAGGTGTGAGCCAGCTCTCCTGTGGCGCGGGAGGCGTTGATTTTGGCAGCGGCAAAACTGCTCTCGATTAATTGTAAGGTGGTGAGCCAGAGGGCAATTAAGATGACGCTGACCATGGCCAGGAATATGCCCTGCACAATGCTTATTCTGCTGCCTAGGAGCTTTGTTAGCGACGGCGGGCCCTCGTCGTCCCGGGGTGGTGTGATAGGGGCTTGTTGCTGCCCGTCGTCTCCCTTCACTTGCGCTGTCATTATTTTAAGGGCAGCACTTTCACGGAGTCATCCACCGCTGAGAGGTTGAGATAGGAGATGTTGCCCGTGTTTTTTGTCAGTAGCTGTTTGATTTTAGCGCTATTAGAAGCTTCTTTGGGCGGTTGGCCACGGCCGGTAAAAATCAGCTTCGCCCAGTGGGCCTTGACCTGTGCCGGTGATTTTCCGCTGACTTGGCGATAAAAAATTTCGCGCGCCGTGTTACTTTCGCTCTGATTCAGGGGAATGGCCCGTGAACCATCGGCAAAGCGGCGACTTTTACCGAGAAAGATTTTTGCCACGTCGCTCCTGCTGATGCTGCTCACCGGGCTGTTGGCTGCGACCACGACAACCACCTCAGCCTGGACATTGGCCACGGCAAGGCAGGTCGCGAGTAACGCGAGCCGGAGCAGTTGTTTGCAGCCTTGAGTAGAATTCATATTGCGTCTTTAAAAAACAAAGTCGATGGTGGTGCTGAAGACATTCACGGTGCCGCCGGGCGTAAAGCCGGGCTGGACATTGCCGAGGCGGCCGGGCGAGTGATCATCAATCTCGATGTGTTGATACTGTAGTTTGATGGCGGTGCCCGGGTAGCAGTCCCAGCGCAGCCCCGCGGTGATCGACTTTTGCGCGGCGGAGGCCTGAAATAACAGGAGATTAAGGCCTTGATTGAGGGCGTTCACTTCCTCGGCGAGAGGCGCCGGCATACCCGTGGTGGCGACACCGGATTCGCTCGGGGTATCGCCGTTGACCTCGGCAAGAGTGATAAAAGGCATAAAGGTGGGGAAGTGGTAGGCCAGGGTGGCATAGCCCGCCTGTACATTGGCCAGGGCTCCCGTTTCTGGAACGCGTCCCCATTCGCCCATCAATAACCAGTTGCCGGGCTCGAGTTTGATACCGGCACTGTAGAGTTCAACGGTGTCATCGGCAATGGCGTAGCGGCTGCCCAAGGCACTGGCGGTGGCGGCGTTGCCCTCCTGGCCGGGCATTGTGCTCAGCGTCTCGCCAAGAGTGGTGTAGGCGCCGAAGATAGCATCGGTCAGGTCTATACTCAGGTCAATCTTGGCGCGCATGTACATCAGGCGTAAGGTCGCGAAGTCATATTCGAAGGTATTACTGATCACGAGGCCTTTTCGCCCGCGAGTTTCACCATCTTGTACAACGTCCCTGTCGCTCTGGCCCAAATTCAATTGCAGGGTATTGTGGCCATTGTCGAACTCCAGCTCATAACTCAGATCGAGACCGTCGAGGTTGGTCAAGGGGTTGAGCTGATAAACCTCCTGCGGGGGGCGTATCCAGGGGTTGGCGTAGCCGACCAGGCGAGTATCGGAAACCATAAAGCTGGGCAGCACCGTGCGGCCCAGGCGCAGGCTAAACTGGTCATTAAAGCGGTATTGGATATTGGCCCACTCGATTTCGGGTGTCCAGGCGTTGTCCTCCTGGCGCTGTACGACAACCTGTAGAACCGCTGAAAAAGCCTCGTTAAAGCGCACGTTCAATTGTCCGCCGAGCTTGCTGTCAACACCGCCATGCCACTCACTGGTGTGGCCGGCACCATTGGGTTGCAGTAGCCAGCTGGAGACGTAGTCCGCTTGGTCTTCGTCGGAGTAAACCGCACCGAGGGTGCCAAAGCCGTTAAAGGTGTAGGTGGGGTCGAGAGCCTCGAGAGCGAAGGCCGGTGGTGCCCCTAGGCAGCCAATTGTCATTAGGGCGGCAAAGCCCAGTGCTTGGCTGTTGCTTTGCTGTTTGTCACACCTGTTCACGATGTCATTCCTGTACTGCCTTGCTGCTCATAGGGACTGATCCGGCATGTCGTGCAAAAACACGTATTGTTGATGCTGCGGGGTGGGCTAATTTGTGCCGAAAAGGCAGCTGATTAACTTTTGTTAGAGTGATTATGGTCGGAAAATAAGGTTTTGCTAGCGGTCTTGCAAGCGCTGTTCTGTCGAAAAGCTGAATCGCTGTGCAAGGTGTTAACCGGTTAACAGGCTTTGAGCCGGTTTTTGGCTGTTTGTGATAAAAAGGTGTCGTGCTGACAGACAGGCTCTTGGCGTTTGCTGGGGTGTTGTTTTTAGCTCGTCTTGCTGGGCAATTCCAGCATGTTAGCGCGCCGTTTATAGATGTTTTCGGTACAGGTAGTGAGATTATTCAGCCCGCAGTGCATCGATGGGTTTTAAACGGCTAGCACTGTAGGCGGGTATAACCCCGGCTAGCAGCCCAATCAAGGCCGACGCGAGCAGAGCGAGGACGAGAAAGAAGGGCTGTAGAGCCAGAGGCAAAGCGGGCACCAACAGTGAGAGCACTGCTGCAATTACCGCGAGTAAAGCCAGGCCGATGACGCCGCCGAGCAGCGAAATCAGCACCGCCTCCCCCAAAAACAAGGCGAGAATTTGCGGCTGACTGGCACCGATGGCGCGCAGCAGGCCGATCTCGCCACTGCGCTCACGCACGGTGGTGGTCATAATGGTGGCGATGCCGACGGCGCCGACAAACAGGGAGATTGAACCCAGCGCCGCGACGCCAATAGTCAACACATTGAGCACATTGCCCATGGTTAGCAGCATCTCATCTTGGCTGGTGATGGCAAAGTCTTCAGCGCCGTGACGCTCGATCAACACCTTTTTCACGCGTTCCGCCAGTTGCCCTGAACTGGTGGCAGAGGTGAAGCTGATGTCGATCTCCATCAGGCCCTCGCGGTTGAACAGTTGCAGGGCTTTATCGGTGGGAATATAGGCAATATCGTCCATATCAAAACCCAGCATCTGGCCCTTCTTTTCGATCACGCCGATGACCTTAAAGCGCAAGCCGCCGACGCGGATGGTCTTGCCGAGGGGATTGGTACTGGCGAACAACTCCTGCTTCAGGGTGTAACCCAATACCGCATAGGCGCGACTGTGGCCGCTGGGGTCCTCGGGCAAAAAACGTCCCATGCTGACCTTGAACTGCCAGGCTTTCGACATTTGCGCGCCGACACCGAGAATATCGCTGTTGCGCTGACGATTAGCGTATTCGATAGCGCCAAGGCCCTGCACCACGGGTACCACAAACTCGACACCGGGTAAGTCGATTAATGCCTGGGCATCGTCCAGACTCAGGGGCCGAACCGACGACAGTAAACTGCCGATGCCGTGGGTCATGTCTTTGCCGGGATTGACGGCGATAATCCGCGTGCCGAACAGTGAAAACTGCTCGAGCATATACAACTGCAAGCCACTGCCGAGGGAGGTCAGCAGCGATACTGCCGCGATGCCGATGCCAATACCCAGCGCGGTGAGCAGGCTTTTGCCCAGGCTGTGGGACACCGAGCGCCAGATTAAACGTGCGGCATCGCGCGCGATCATGCCTGCCCCGCCTTCTTGTCGAGCAGGGCATCGACCGGTGCCATATTGGCGGCCTTTCGCGCGGGAATCGCGGCAAACAGCAGCGCGGTTACGGTGGCAATTAGCGCCGAGCCGAGCTGAGCCCAAAGCGGTGTGGTGAAGGGGATTGTCGGGTAGAGCTCCCGCGCCAGGTACAACAATAGCTCGCTCATCAAGATGCCAAGCAGTGCGCCGCTGAGCGCCATGATGCTGGCTTCGCTGAGAAAGATCAGCGCCACGGTGCGCGCTGGGCAACCCAGTGCTTTGAGCAGGCCAATTTCAGGGGTGCGCTGACTGACGGCGATCAGCGACACATTCATAATCAATAGGCCCGCCACCAACATGCTAATGCCGGCGATACCGGCGACCGCCAGGGTCAAGGTGTTGAGGATGTTTTCGAAGGCCCAGAGCAGTGAATCCTGAGTAATAATCGTCACATCTTCTTTGCCCTCGTGGCGTTCTTTGAGCAGGGCGAGGATGCGCTGTTGTGATTTCTGCAAACCATCGAGGCTGCGCAACTCGATAAAAACCCGAAATAAACCGGCCTGGTTAAACAAGGCCTGGGCGCTGGCAACCGGCACAATGATCGCCTCGTTCATATCAAAGCCCAGGCCCTGGCCCTTGTCTTTGAGAATGCCAATGACGCGAAAGCGGCTGTCAGCGGCGCGCAGCCATTGGCCGAGGGCGGGTTTAGTGCCGAATAACTCTTTGCGCAACTTGCTACCAATCACGCAAACCGCCTGACTTTGCTCGAGGGGGAGTTGTGGCAGGGCTTTACCCTGAGCCACGTCAAGCTGGCGAATGTCAAAGAAGGCGCGGTTGCTGCCAATGGTAAAAGCTTCACGGCTAAGCTTGTCGTGGGATATCTCCATTTTTCCGGCAATCAGCGGTGCCACCGCCGACACATTGCCCAGCCGAGCGATGGCCTCGGCATCGCGCAGGGTCAGGTCACGGGTGGTCTCACCTGTTAAGGGGGGAATGCCCCCCGTGGTTTCTCTCTTGCCCGGCAGCATAATCAAGACGTTTTTGCCGAGCAAATTGAATTCGGCGAGGACAAACTGCTTGCCGCCCTCGCCAATGCCGGTGAGCAAATTAATCGCCATCACACTAATGGCGATGGCCGCCAGCAACATCGCAGAGCGCAGGCGCTGACGCTCGATCAGTTTCAGGTTGAAGGCAATAAGGTCGGCGCTGCGCATCGGTTCAGACGTCGGTACGGGTAGCGACGGCATTGCCGGCACTATCGCTGGCAATACGACCGTCAATCATTTTCAGCTCGCGCCTGGCCCGCTCGCCAATATTTTGGTCGTGGGTGACCACCAGCAGGGTAATACCCTCGTCGTTGAGTTCTTCGAGGAGTTCAATCACCTCTCGGCCCGAGGTCGAGTCTAGATTGCCGGTGGGTTCATCGGCGAGCAGTAGCTGCGGCTTCATCACAATGGCGCGACCGATGGCGACGCGCTGGCGCTGGCCACCCGATAACTGCTTGGGTGCGTGGGCGGCGCGGTCGCTCAGAGCCAGGCGAGTCATCACTTTGTCGAGCAGGGGCCTGCGTTGTTTGGGCGGCATGCCGGCGAGGATCAGCGGTAGCTCAATATTTTCTCGCGCCGTGAGCCGGGGAATTAAATGGTAACTCTGGAACACAAAGCCGATGTGCTCGCGGCGCAAAGTGGCGCGGGGCTCTTCACTGAGCGGGCTGGTCGCGGTCTGGTTGAGCAGGTATTCGCCGGAGCTGGGGGTGTCTAACAGACCCAGCATATTGAGCAGGGTGGACTTGCCCGAGCCCGAAGGGCCCATCACCGAGAGGTATGCGCCGCTCTCTATCTTCAGGTCAATATGGTCGAGGGCGTGGACACATTGGTCGCCAATCTGGAAACTGCGGCACAGTTGCTGGAGTTCAATCATGGCCTATTTCGATTCTGTTTTTTCATTGATGCATGGGGAAAGGATATCTTTTACGCATGACCGTCGGCGGCATGGATGCCGACTTCGAGCGTACAAGGACGTATTTACAGCGAGTCATGTGTGAAGGGTATCCTTTTACTCGGAGTCTAGTTATGGCGTGCCGGCTCGACCAGCGCACCCTCGATAGCCCCTTCGGTATCGAGGGACAACAGTATCTCATCGCCTTCACTGAGCCCCTCGACCACCTCCGTCGATGTCCAGTTGCTAAGTCCGGGCTTGAATTGCCGGTAGCCCAGTAGCCCGGTCGTTGCGTCGAAGAGCAGTACGCGGTTGCCATCAATCACCGTTTCGGTGGGGATGCGCAGGACGTTATCGCGTTGGCTGAGAATGATTTCAATATCGGCGCTATAGCCAATCAGTAGGGTGAGATCATCGGGCAGGGCGTCAAAGGCCACCTCGACATCGACGGTGCGGGCCTGCTTTTCAAGCGCTTTCACGTAGGGCGCGATACGGCTGACGTGGCCCTTAAAAATCCGTCCGCGAAAAGCGTCGAGGCTGATGCGTGCCGGCATATTGAGTTCGATAGCGGCGGCGTCTACCTCGTCAATCGGTGCCGACACATAGAGGCAGTCGAGGGCGATCAAGTCGACGGCGGGGGGAGTGGCAATACCCGGTGGCGAGGGGGTGATGTACTCGCCGACTTCGCCGTTAATTTCGGCGATCACGCCGGTAAAGGGTGCGCGCAGGCGAGTTTTTTCAAGCAGGGCGGCTTGCAGGGCCAGTGTCGCCTGGGCCGTTTCAACCCCGGCGCGGGCTTTGGCACAGGCAAAGGACGACACGCTAGCGCGGGTTTGGGCGGCGTCGAGAGCTTCCTCGGAAACCAGCTTTTTTGCCGCCAGGCCCTGCTTGCGCTTTAACTCTCGGGCATCGAGTGCGGCGTTATGGCAGCTCTGTTTGACGGTTTCCTTGGCGCCGGTAACGCGGGTCTTAGCCTCGGCAACACGGGCCTGTTGGTCTTCGTTCCACAGTTGAATCAGCAGCTGGCCCTTTTCAACCCGGTCTCCCTCATCGACTAGCAGCTCGTCAACCTGTCCGCCGATGGGCATCGACAGACGGGAGCGTTGGCAGGCTTTAATGGTGCCGGCACGGGTATTGGCCACGGTGGCTTCGACCCGCCCCTGTTCGACCGGGGTCAATCTGACGGCAATGGGATCTTCGCCATGGAGTTGCCAGTAAAGGGCGGCCACACCGAGAATAGATACGACGCCCAGCAGAGTATTGTTCATTATTTATGGCACGTGTCATCGACCATTTCAGCCTATCACGCACTGTGTAAAGAGCAACTGCGCTTGATCATGTCAATGTTGGGAATGTTTTTAACGCAGCCGCTGAGCCTTTTAGCCATCAGAGGCTAGCTAAGTATTAGGCGGGAGAGCGTGTGTCGCTTATTGTGTAAATCTAGGAATCGTATCGATGGCAACCGCTGGCAATGAAAGAAACCCAGCGCCAAGGGTCCTCGGCATGGATGGTCGAGCCATCTATGCCGAGGTAGTTAGAGGAGCCGCGGTCTACGATGTAAATAGGGGTGAAACAGACGTTTTGCTGGGTGGCGTCTTAGAAAACCAGCTGAATGGCATACCAGCCTAGCAAGAGTACTTGTACGAAAAAGAAGCCAGCGCGAACCCAAACCATCAGGGGCGAGGTGGAGATCAGGTGGCCAATAGATTGGCCGATGCGAGCATACAGCACGTACATAGCGGTGCCTTCCATGATGGCGAATTGCCCGGAGAGGCCCGCGGCGACCACCAAGGCGGCAAAAATCGGTAGAGTTTCGACGCAGTTGAGGTGGGCGCGAGTGATGCGCTGGCCAAAACCCGGGAGATCGTTACCTGTGGGTGAAAAGGCATTAATGGCTTTTTTACCGGTGAAAACATTGGCCATGCGCACATTGGCGATGGTTAAGAGGAGCAGGGCTGTCCAACCAGCGAAGCCGGCAAGGGCAACGAGAGCGGGGTTGATGGTAAGCATCTCGGTTGTTGGCATAATTATTATCTCTGATGAATTGATCGCAAGCATGCTACGTGAAGGGGCTGCGGGGGTAAATCCCGAAATTTGCATTGTGAATGTGTATAAATGCATCGTTGCTCGTCGAGCAAATGTAGCAGGTGTGAATTTATATGGCGGGTCTTGGGTTTGTGTACTCGTAGAAGACTGCTTGCGAGGTGGCTCGGGCACTGATCATGGGCTTGCCGCGTCAAATAAAATTAGGCCTTACTGACGCCCCGGCTGCATCTCTTCAATACAGCCCCGCTTGCCATCGTCGAGCCCTGAGATGCCAGCTCTGCACTCCTTGGGTAATTTTAATGCTTGTCTTTAGCGCGGCGCCGTCCTATGGCTAGGCATTGTTAGCGAAAAATGGCGCCTTGTGCAAAGATGGGGCTCAGTCTCATTGGGTAGGGCTCAACGGGGCGTGCAACCAACAACAATTCAAAGAATCGGTCAATATGTCTAGGCAACAAGAAATCGCTTTATTCCCCCTGCAGCTTATTCTGTATCCAAGCATTGGCAGCCGCATGCAGATTTTTGAGCAGCGCTATTTACGCTTGGTGAAAGAGTCGATGGCGGGTGAAAAGCCCTTCGGTATTTTACCCATCGTGGAGGGCAAAGAGGTCGGCACCACGCCCGAGGTTTTCCCCTGGGGTACGCTGGTGACGATTCGCGACTTTGAGCAATTACCGAATGGCTTATTGTCGATTGCGGTGCAGGGCGAGCAGCGCATTCATATTGGCGCCACTCGCGTTGAGGCCGATGGCCTGATGTTTGGCGATGCCGAGATTTTTGCCGTCGATAGTGATGAACCCATTGGCTTCGACGAGGATGATCTGGTCGATATGCTCGAAAGCCTGGCCACTCATATGGGTGTCGATAAGTCAGTATTTCTGGCCGATTTGACCAAGGCGACTCTGGTTTGGCGTTTGGCCGGGGTGCTGCCCGTCGATCCGCAGCGCAAACGCTCGCTACTGGCCATGGCGACGGTTGATGAGCGGCTGCTGGAAATTAAAAAATGGGTGATCGAGCTGCGCATGCGTGCGGCTAAGCCCGCGCCATAGCTTAATGGGGATTGTTCAGTAAAAAAGGCAGGGTGGCTTGATAAAGCGCCCCGCCTTGCAGACCTTTTTCTTGCCGCTGGCGGCTTATTCTTCGTCGGCCGGGCGGCCCTTGAGCATGCGCAGGGGATTGTAGGTCAGCACGATTTCGCCATTCTGATTAATCACCTTATTAAAGGTGCGCACCAGGCCGCGATTACCCTTGCTGGTTTCGCGCACTTCAATCACTTCCAGTTCGACGTGAATGGTATCGCCCGCTAGACAGGGGCGCTTCATGTCCAGCTCCATATTCAGAAAGGCCATGCCGGTGCCCTGCATGGTGGGTAGCAACAGACCCTCGGCAAAGCTGTAAACCAGCGCGCCGGGGGCGAAGGGCTCTTTAATCACCGACTTTTCGCGCAGAAACTCGCGGTCGCTAAACACCACTTCGTGGAGGCCAATAAGATTCACGAAGGTGCAAATATCGGCTTCGAGTACCGTTCTGCCCCAGGTTTTGTATTCATCGCCAACTTGAAGATCCTGCCAGTAAAAGCCTTGGCCGAGTTGTTTCATGTTGTTCTCCCGTAATTTAAGCCGTCATTAATTTTAAAGTGGCGCCGATAGTGCAGAAAATATTGCCTAGCTGCAAACGGACGCCGTGCCAATAGACTGTGATTGAGCGGCCTTTGTCTCTCGCGGTAGGCATGGGCCTCGCGCTATAATGCGCGCCATGATGAGCTCGCCTTAAACGGGGATAGAGCGTAGAGAAACAGCACAGAGATTTTGAATGGATATTAAAGCGTATATGCAAGCCCTGGGCGTCAGTGCCCGCGCCGCCGGTCGGGTGATGGCACGCTCCGATAGTGGGGTAAAGAACAGGGCCTTGCTGGCGATTGCCGAGGCTCTCGATGAAGACCGCACCCTGCTGGCCAGCGCCAATGGCCGTGATATGGACAAGGGCCGCAGTAATGATCTCGACGCAGCACTGCTCGATCGCCTCGAACTAACACCCGCTCGCATCGACGGCATGATAGAGGGCCTGCGACAGGTGGCAGCATTGCCCGACCCTATAGGTGAAGTCAGCGCCATGAACTATCGGCCCAGTGGTATTCAGGTCGGCAAAATGCGCGTGCCACTGGGGGTGATCGGTATTATTTATGAGTCCCGCCCGAATGTCACCGTTGAGGCGGCGAGCCTGTGTTTGAAATCGGGCAACGCGACTATTTTGCGTGGCGGCAGTGAGTCTATTCACTCCAATCAAGCGATTGCGGCCTGTATTCGCAAGGGCCTGGCCGCTGTGGGCTTACCTGATACGGCGGTACAAGTGGTGGAAACCACAGACCGCAGTGCGGTGGGTGAATTGGTGACGCTGTCAAATTACGTCGATGTGATTGTGCCTCGGGGCGGCAAAGGCCTGATTGAGCGCATTAGTCGCGAGGCGACCATTCCCGTGATCAAACATTTAGACGGTGTCTGCCACGTGTATATTGACGACAAGGCCGATCTCGAGAAGGCCTTTAATATTGCCTTGAATGCCAAGACCCACCGTTACGGTGTTTGCAATGCCATGGAAACCTTGCTGGTGGCCGAGGGTGTGGCTGACGCTATTTTGCCTCGCCTGGCAGCGGCTTATGCTGATGAGGGTGTTGAAATGCGCGCTTGTGAACAGGGCCGTGCGATTATCGCCGCATCAAAACAGGCCTGCTCGGCGGCGACCGAAGCAGACTGGCAGGCGGAATATCTAGCGCCGATCTTGGCTATCCGTGTGGTCGCCGATATGGATGCCGCGATGGATCATATCGAAACGTATAGCTCGCGCCACACCGAAGCCATCGTCACCGAGGATTACACCCGGGGCCGGCGCTTTTTGAACGAGGTGGATTCCAGCTCGGTAATGATTAACGCCTCCACCCGCTTTGCCGATGGCTTTGAATACGGCCTCGGTGCGGAGATTGGTATTTCGACGGATAAAATTCACGCTCGTGGTCCGGTGGGTCTTGAGGGCCTGACCAGCCAGAAATATATTGTGCTGGGTGATGGGCACATACGTGAATAAAGCAGTCGTGAATAAAGCCGGCATGAATAAATTGAGCGCGAGCAAGCGGGACGTGACTCGCTTTCATTCGAGAAACATCGAATTTTGAAAGCGGTCGGTATTTTTGGCGGCACTTTTGATCCCGTGCATATCGGTCATTTACGCACCGCTGTCGAATTGCGCGAGCACCTGGGTCTCGATGAATTGCATCTAATGCCTTCGGCCCGCCCGCCTCACCGTGAACAGCCCGGTGTCAGCGCCGAGCATCGTCTCGCCATGTTGCGCTTGGCGATTGACGGCGAGTTACAGGGTAATGATTTTGTTGCCAGTGGCTTGGTGGCCGATGACAGAGAGCTGCGCCGCGAAGGCTTGTCCTATACGCTTGCAACCCTGGCACAATTGCGCGCCGAGCTGGGCGCCGATGTCGCCCTCTGCCTGTGTATCGGCATGGACTCACTGGTTAATTTACACACCTGGCAGCGCTGGCAAGAATTGAGCGATTACGCCCATATTGTCGTTGCCGCTCGCCCCGGCTGGCATTTGCCAGAGACTGGCGCTGTGGCGCAGTGGTTGGCGGGGCGCTGCATAGATGATCCAAAATTGTTGTCACAGTCGGCGAGTGGTCGAGTCCTGGTTGAAGCCATGACTTTGCTGCCAGTGTCGGCAACACAAATCCGCACGGACCTCGCTGCCGGCAGTTCGGTACGTTATCTAGTGCCCGATGCGGTCATTCAATACATCCACCAACACGGCTTGTATAAACAGGAAAATTCATGAGTAGTGATATTTACAAGATTGTTATTGCAGCACTGGACGACATTAAGGGCCAGGACCTGGTTACGATTGATGTGCGCGAGCTCAGCGATATAACCGATACCATGATTGTGGTGAGCGGCGCCAGTAATCGCCAGGTTAAGGCGCTGGCGCAAAACACCGTGGAAGAGGGCAAGAGAGCGGGCTTTCAACCGATCGGTGTCGAGGGTATGGACGAGGGCGAATGGGTGCTGGTCGACTTTGGCGACCTGATTGTCCACGTTATGCAGCCCAAAACGCGGGCGTTTTACGAGCTGGAAAAGCTCTGGTCGCTGCGCCCCAATTCGGCCGTTGCGGAAAGTGATGCCGACGTGGATGACAATGACTAACTTTTTTTGCTCGGTAGCGGCGGGGCTAGTAGCGATAGGTAGCACGGTTTGAGGCTGCGTATTATTGCTGTCGGCAGTAAAATGCCGAGCTGGGTGCAAAGCGGCTACGATGAGTATGCCAAGCGATTGCCGGGGGAATTTCATCTCGAGTTAGTCGAAATACCCCTCGCTGCGCGGCGTAAAAATGAAGCGCCGGATCGAGCTATTGCCAGTGAAGGCGAGGCCATGCTGAAAGCCATTGCTCAGGGTGACCGCGTCATTGCACTGGAAGTAAAGGGCAAGCCCTGGGGCACCGATCAGCTGGCGCGCCATTTGCGCGACTGGCAGGGCAGTGGCGATAACTTCAGCTTATTGATTGGCGGTCCCGATGGTTTGGCGCAGTCTTGCATCGACCGGGCGAATATTAGCTGGTCGCTGTCGGCGCTGACCTTGCCCCACCCGCTGGTACGTATTATTTTGATCGAGCAGCTCTATCGGGCCTGGTCGATTAATGCCGGTCACCCCTACCATCGTTAAAGAGCCATCGCTAGGGGTTTGTCGATACAGCGCTAGGTGAGATCGCGAACAATAAAAATAGCGCCGCCGGTGTGTTGGGCGCCTAGATAGGCAGTATCATTTTTCACACGAAAATTATTTTGTGCTCGGGAGCTCATTCAGCGAAACATGGCAGACTTCAGTACTCTGAAAAACCCCCAGTGGGAGTCTCGACTGTATGTCGCGCGCGCCAGTTTTACTCTGTTGGTGGTGCTGTTGATGCTGGGTGTTTTACTGTGGCGCTACCACGACCTACAAATTAATCGTCACCAGGACTTTGCCACGCTGGCCGACAACAACCGTATTCATGTGCGCGCGCTGCCGCCGGCACGGGGTTTAATTTACGATCGCAATGGTGTCTTGCTGGCCGATAATCGCCCCGGTTTTACGCTCTCCATTGTCGCCGAGCGCACTAAAAATCTCGAGCAATTATTGGCCGATGTCGGTGAGCTACTGGCGTTTAAAGACACCGAGTTGGCGCGTTTTGAAAAACAGCTGAAACGCCGCCGCCCCTATGAGTCGGTGCCCCTGCGCTTTAATCTCAGCGAAACCGAACAAGCCCTAGTCGCTGTGAATGAACACCGTTTAGCGGGGGTCGAGGTTTCCGCTCAGCTGATTCGCAACTACCCACTGGGGGCCGAATTGGCGCATGTGGTGGGCTATACCGGACGCATTAATGAGCGTGAGCTGAAGCGCTTCGACGCCAAACGCTACAAGGGTTCACATATGACCGGTAAAACCGGTCTGGAAAAGTATTACGAGGACCAGCTGCTGGGAGAGGTGGGCTACGAGCATGTCGAAACCAATGCGCGCGGGCGAGTCATGCGCGTACTGGAGCGCACGGACCCGGTGCCGGGGGCGGATTTACAGCTGTTTCTTGACAGTCGTTTACAAAAAATCGCGATTCAGGCCCTGGGTGCAGAGCGCGGTGCCGTGGTTGCCCTCGATACGGCGAGCGGGGGTGTACTCGCGCTGGCCAGCTCACCCTCCTTTGACCCCAACCTTTTTGTCACCGGTATTTCTACCAAGGCCTATAAAGCCTTGACGGGCTCGCCGGCCCAACCGTTGTTTGATCGGGCTCTGCGGGGGCAGTATCCACCGGGTTCCACCGTCAAACCGGTGTTCGGCCTGGCTGCCCTCGACGCGGGCGCGGTGACCATGGGCTACCGTATTTATGACCCGGGTTACTATCAGCTGGAGGGCGATAAGCACAAGTACCGGGACTGGAAGCGCGGCGGCCACGGCAGCAAGATTAGTCTGTACGACGCGATTGTGCAGTCCTGCGATACTTTCTTTTACGATATTGGTTTTCGCTCCGGCATCGACGTGCTTCACGACTACGGCTCGCGCTTTGGTTATGGCACTCAAACCGGTATCGATCTGCCCGCCGAGGCGCGGGGTATTATGCCCTCGCGAGACTGGAAACAGGGTGCCCGGGGTCGGGTTTGGTATCCGGGTGATACCGTCAACGTCAGTATCGGCCAGGGCTTTATGCTGGCCACACCCCTGCAAATGGCGGTGGCGGTGAGTCGCTTGGCAATGCGAGGCGAGGTCAGTCAGCCGCAGTTAGTGAGCCATGTTGGCAACGAATTGGCGCGGCCGGTGTCGGAGCTAGCGAAGATTGAAATTCCCGCCCGTTACTGGGATTTAGTGCTCGATGCTATGGCCGGCGTGGTGCGCGATGTACGCGGTACGGCGCGCCGTGCAATCGGTAACATTGACTACACCATGGCCGGTAAGACGGGCACCGCCCAAGTGGTGGGTATTAAACAGGATGAACGATACGATGCCAGCAAGCTCGCCAAACTACAGCTCGACCACGCACTGTTTATCGCCTATGCCCCCATTGATAAGCCGCGTATAGCGGTGGCGGTGATTGTCGAAAACGGTGAGCACGGCAGTTCGACGGCCGCGCCAGTGGCGCGAGCGGTAATCGATGCCTACCTTCATTACTACCCTGAGTCACTCGAGACAGCGCCCGCCGCTGGCGTGCTAGCCCCGTCGTTTGCTGTTGAGAGCACTAATGAGCCAGGGTGATTTTGAGCGCAGCTTGAAGGAGCATGGCTCCAGTGTTTACGGTGAGCGCAAGAGCTGGTTGGCACTGCGCATCGACTTTCCGTTGTTGACCTTACTGCTAGTGCTGATGGCGCTCGGCATCTTTGTGCTCTACAGCGCCAGCGGCCAGAACCTCAACTACGTGAAGCGCCAGGGCGTATTTATGGGCATTGGCTTGGTGGTGATGTTCGTGGTGGCTCAGTTTGAGCCACGCTTTATGCAGCGCTGGGCGATTGTGCTGTACGGTGCGGGCGTGGCGCTGCTGATCGCGGTGATTTTTGTCGGCGTTGGCGCCAAGGGGGCGCAGCGCTGGCTCGATCTCGGCTTCTTTCGCTTTCAACCCTCGGAAATCCTAAAGGTGGCTGTGCCCTTAATGCTATCGAGTTATCTGGGGCAGCGGGTGCTGCCGCCGCGCTTCAAGCATGTCTTTGTGGCGGTACTGCTGATCGCTATACCGGCGATTCTGGTGGGGATACAGCCCGACTTGGGCACCGCATTACTGATTTTTGCGGCGGGTTTTTTTGTGCTTTTTCTCGCCGGCTTGGGCAAAGGTTATTTACTCGGGGTCTTGTTTTTTGGCCTCGGTGCGGCGCCGCTGTTCTGGTTTTATCTGTTGCGGGATTATCAAAAAACCCGCATTTTGACCCTGCTCGACCCCCAGTCAGACAAGCTCGGCGCGGGTTGGAATATTATTCAATCGACCACGGCGATTGGTGCCGGTGGCAGTTCCGGTAAGGGCTGGATGCAGGGCACCCAGTCGCAACTGGATTTCCTGCCCGAGAGCCACACCGACTTTATTATTGCCGTGCTGTCGGAAGAATTTGGTTTTAGCGGCGTGCTGTGTCTGCTGCTGATTTACGGCCTAATTATTCTTCGGGGTATGGTGATCAGTATTTATGCACAAAGCATGTTTAGCCGTCTGTTGGCGGGTAGCATCACGCTGACCTTTTTTGTCTATATCTTTGTCAATATGGGCATGGTTTCCGGCATCCTGCCGGTGGTGGGCGTGCCCCTGCCGATGGTAAGTTATGGCGGTACGTCGATTGTGACCCTAATGTTGGGGTTTGGTATGCTAATGGCAGTCAGCAGGGAGAAAAAACGTATGGGTGAACAACTGTGAAGTTACTAGTAAAAAACGGATTAATCGCTGTATTCATGATGGTGTTGGTTGGCGTTACCCCGCTCAACGCCGCAACAGAAAAAAGCTACTCAGATAATGCGCAAGCGCGGGGCTTTATCGAACGCATGGTGGCGCAGCACGGCGCTGATCGCGGCGAGTTGCAGGCGCTGTTTGCCGGCGCCCATTACAAGCAGTCGATTATCGATGCCATGACCCGGCCGGCAGAAAAGGTCAAGTTGTGGAAAGACTACCGGCAAATCTTTCTTACCGAAAAGCGTCTGCGTCAGGGTTTGCAGTTTTGGCGTGAGCAGCGCCTGTGGCTGGAAAAAGCCGAGGCCGAATACGGCGTGCCGATCGAGTACGTGGTGGCGATTATCGGGGTTGAAACCTACTACGGGCGCTACGCCGGCAATTACCGGGTAGTTGACGCCCTCTCTACGCTGGCCTTCGACTACCCGGCGCGCAGCCCCTTCTTTACTAAAGAGTTGGAGCATTTTTTATTGCTGAGTAAAGAGCAGAAACTCGATCCGGCTGAGCTGAAGGGTTCCTATGCGGGGGCTATGGGTTACGGCCAGTTTATGCCCTCCAGCTACCGCGCTTATGCGCTTGATTATGATGCCGACGGGGTAGCCGATATTTGGGCCAATCCGGCCGATGCCATCGGCAGTGTCGCCAACTATTTTGTGAAACATGGCTGGCAGCGCGGTGAGGGCGTGGTGGTGGGGGCGAGTATTGCCGCCGATTACAACAGCGAGCTGGTGAATAAGCTGGTAAAACCGAAATTGACCCTGGCGCAATTGGCCGAGCAGGGCTTTAGCCCGGTACAGGATATGAGCCCGGCAGTGAAAGCGATTCCCCTGCGCTTGCAGGGCCAGGCCGGTGTCGAGTTTTGGCTCGGTCTGCAAAACTATTACACCATTACGCGCTACAACCACAGCTTCCGCTATGCCATGGCGGTCGTGCAGCTGGCCGAGCAAATTGCCGAGGCACGGGCCAGGGGTGAATGAGCGGCTCAGCCAGTTGCTTTACCCGGTGATAACAGAAGGGCTAGTGCTGTGGCCTTCGCGTCTGGCGGGTATTGCCGCCGGGCTGATGGCGGCGATACTGCTAGCCAGCTTGGGGGCTTGCCAAAGTGGTGATGCCTTTGCGCGCTTAAAAGACAGCGGCCCCAGCCATGAGGTCGACGTCAGCCAGCTGGCCGATGCGGTGCCGCGAGTCGACCCGATTACTATTGCCGGCAATAAAAACCCCTATACCGTCAATGGCGTCACCTATCGTCTATTGCCTGCGGCCAAGGGCTATAGCGAAGAGGGGCAGGCCTCGTGGTACGGCAATAAATTTCACGGCCGTAAAACTTCCAATGGTGAAACCTACAGCATGTACGGCATGACCGCAGCCCACAAAACCCTGCCGATTCCGGCCTATGTGCGCGTCACCAATTTGGCCAATGGCCGGCAGATTATCGTTCGGGTCAACGATCGCGGGCCCTTTCACAGTGAACGGATTATTGATTTGTCCTATGCCGGCGCCAAAAAACTCGGTTACGCCAATAGTGGCACGGCGCGGGTGAGGGTAGAGGTGATAGATCCGCTGGACTTCCAGCGCAATGCGGTAGCGGCACCGGCCTTGAGTGAGCCAATTGTGAAGGGCATAAAAAAGCCCGCTCAGGCCAAGACGCAGACCAAGATCAAGACCCTTCGCCCCCCTCTCGCTGCGGCGCCGGTAGCGTCGCGTGCGACCAAGCCCCAGGTTCGGCCCTTCTTGCAGGTGGGGGTTTATAGCTCAATGATCTCGGCAAAGCAGCTGCAAGCGCAACTGGCTTCGCTAACGCGCTACCCGATTTCTGTGCGCCGCTTTGGCGCGGTGGCGGCCCCCGTTTACAAAGTCTGGATTGGCCCCATTGTTGACCCCTTACAGCTACTGGCGCTACGCGAGCGCTTGATACAGCAGGGCCGGCACGGGCCCTTTGTGGTGAATGTCGGGCATGATATTTAGCGCTTTGAGCGCCGGCGGGGGTGTCGGCCCATGTTAATATGGCGCCCATTGTCGAAGGCCGTTCCTTTGGCCAATAGCAAACAAAATGGGCTCTCTAAGAGCCCATGTTATGTTGAAAATAAGGTTTAAAATTATGTTGAAAGCCCTTTCTACGCAGCTTATTACGCTGCTCATTATCACCATCAGTGTGGTTGTGAGCGCGCAGGCTCAGACCTTAATCCCCGCGGCGCCGCAATTGGCTGCCAAGTCGTGGATCTTAATTGACGCCAATACCGGGCGTGTCTTGGTTGAGGCAAATGCCGATCTGCCATTGCCACCGGCCAGCCTGACGAAAATAATGAGCTCTTATGTGGTGGCCGGGGAAATGGCCAGCGGCAAGTTTAGCGACGCCGATCAAGTGCCGATCAGCGTCACCGCCTGGAAAATGGGCGGCTCTAAAATGTTCGTTCGCGAGGGCACGGAAGTGCCTCTCGGCGATTTACTGAAGGGTATTATTATCCAGTCGGGCAATGACGCCACTGTCGCCATGGCGGAGTTTTTAGCCGGTAGTGAAAGCGCTTTTGCCGATGTGATGAACCAGCAGGCGGTGTTGCTGGGCATGAAAAGTAGCTACTTTGTCAATGCCACCGGCTGGCCCGCCGAGGGGCACATCACCACCGCCCGCGATCTCTCGCTGTTGGCCCAAGCCTTGATTCTCGAGCACCCCAGTCACTACGCCCTGTATGCCGAAAAATACTACGAATACAACGGTATTAAGCAGCCCAATCGCAATCGCCTGCTGTGGCGTGACAAGTCCGTCGACGGCATGAAAACCGGCCACACCGAGGAGGCGGGTTACTGTCTGGTGGCCTCCGCCGAGCGCAATGGCATGCGTTTGATCTCCGTGGTGATGGGCACCAATAGCGAGGAAGCGCGGGCTCAGGAGTCGCAAAAATTACTGACCTATGGTTTCCGTTACTACGAAACAACGAAGGTATTTAGCGCTGGCGATGTGCTGCAGGCGGATAATCGCGTCTGGTTTGGCGAGCGCGATAGCGTCGACCTAGTGCTGGCCGAGGATGTGTTTTTAACCTTCCCGCGAGGCGCCAAGGCTCAGCTCGACAGTAACATTCATGTCGATGCCACGCTTGAGGCTCCGCTGACGGAGCAGCAGGAATTGGGCCGCCTGGTGGTGACCTATAAGGATGAAGTATTGGCGGATAAAAAGCTGGTTGCCGCGCAGCCCATTGCCGAGGCGGGCTTGTTCTCGCGTCTATGGGATAGCTTGGTACTCTTTGTGATGAGCCTTTTATAAGCCTCCGATGGCGAGGCTACGATCCTGCATGAGATCAATATCATCCGTTCAACACCGCGAGCCTGTTATGACTGAACCCGAAGCACCACGCATTGAATTCCCCTGTGACTATCCGATCAAGGTCATGGGAGAGGCCGGTGAAGAATTGCGCCAGCATGTCTTGGCGGTGATGGAGCGCCATGCGCCTGGGTTTGATCGGGCCAAGGTGAGTATTCGCGATAGTCGCAAGTCGACCTTTCAAGCGCTGACGGTGATTATTACGGCCACCGGCAAGCCCCAGTTGGAGGCTATTTTTTCCGACCTAAAAACCAGCGCTCGAGTACGGATGGTGCTGTAGTGATGCCGGTGAGTGACTCCTGTGCCGCCCCTGAAGCGCCTATCGCCGTCTGCCAGCTGGGCCTGCGACCCTATGGGCAAGTGTTTGCGGCGATGAAGGATTACACCGAGTCGCGCACCGAGTCGTCTGCCGATCAGCTCTGGGTGGTACAGCACCCCGCTGTCTTTACACAGGGACAGGCGGGTAAAGCCGAACACCTGTTGATGCCCGGCGACATTCCCGTGATCAAGGTCGATCGTGGCGGGCAGGTGACGTATCACGGCCCGGGGCAGATGGTGATCTACACCTTGATCGATTTAAAGCGCGCCAAGCTCAATGTGCGCGAGTTGGTCTGTGCCATTGAATTGAGTCTCAAAGCCTTGCTAGCCGATTATGGCCTAGAGGCGGCAACACGCGACAAGGCACCGGGTGTCTATGTCGGCGCTGACAAAATTGCCTCTCTGGGCTTGCGCATTCGTCGTGGGCGCAGCTACCACGGTCTGGCACTGAATGTTGATGTCGATCTGGAGCCCTTTCAGCGCATTAACCCCTGCGGTTATCGGGGCCTACAGATGACACGCTTGAAAGACTTATTAGCCAGAGCCGCGATGCCAAGTTGGCAGGTACTTGAGCGACAGTTAATTGAGGCGCTGGTGCAACGTTTCAGCGCCAAGCGAGTGGGGCAGGATGGGCAAAGCCCAGTGTGGCAGTATCAAGATTGGGGCTACTAAATTGAGTACTCTAGGATGAGTGGTATTAATATGAATAGCACGGCGGGCCTGCAACAGGCTGCCCTCGGCGCAGGCGAGAGTGATGGATATTAATTCCGATGAGGATAGCAAGGCAACTCCCGTGGTGAGTGCCACTGAAAATACTCCGGTAAAGCGCACACGGCGCCGCCGCCAGGGCGAAAAGCTGCGCAGTGCCGACAAGGTTGAGCTGATCCCCATTAAGGTGGTGCCCACCGAGACCTTCCAGCGCAAGCCGCCCTGGTTAAAGATTCGCCTCTCGAGTTCGCCGGATGTGGCGCGGATTAAAAAAATTCTGCGCAAAAACAACTTGTCGACCGTCTGCGAGGAGGCCGCCTGCCCCAATCTCAGTGAGTGTTTTAGCGGTGGCACCGCGACCTTTATGATTATGGGCGATATTTGTACCCGCCGTTGTCCCTTCTGCGATGTGGGCCACGGCAAGCCCAATCCCCTCGACGCTGAAGAGCCCGCTCACCTGGCTCAGGCGATTGCCGAAATGCAGCTGAAGTATGTGGTTATCACCTCGGTCGACCGCGACGACCTGCGCGATGGCGGTGCCCAGCACTTCGCCGACTGTATTGGTGAAGCTCGGGAGCGTAATCCGGCGCTGGAAATTGAGGTGCTGGTGCCCGACTTTCGCGGTCGCATGGAGCCGGCCCTCGATATACTCAGCGGCACACCGCCGGATGTGTTTAATCACAATATCGAAACCGTACCCCGCCTCTATCGCCAGGCGCGCCCCGGCGCTAATTACGCCTGGTCGCTGAAATTATTGCAGCAATATAAAGCGCGAAACCCGGGGGTGGCAAGCAAGTCGGGCCTGATGGTGGGCCTGGGTGAGACCAAGGAAGAGCTGCTCGCCACTCTCGACGACCTGCGCGCCCACGATGTTGAGATGCTCACGGTGGGGCAGTATTTACAGCCCTCGAAAAATCATCTGCCGGTCGAACGTTTTGTGCACCCGGATGAATTTCAGGAATATCGCGACTACGCCGAGTCCATCGGCTTTATACATATTGCCTCTGGCCCGCTGGTGCGCTCCTCGTACCATGCGGATAAACAGGCACACGGAGAGAAAATCAGTTAATGAATCAGTCACAGCAAACAGACATTGAAGCCGCCGTTTTCCGTCGTTTTTTAAAGCATCTCGACGAGCACAAAGAGGTGCAAAACATTGAGTTGATGAATCTTGCCGATTTTTGTCGCAACTGTTTATCAAAGTGGTATGTCGCCGAGGCGCAAGAGCGCGGCGAGAGCATCGACTATGAAAGCGCCCGCGAGCGGGTCTACGGCATGCCCTACAGCGAGTGGAAGGAAAAGCACCAGCTACCGGCTACGCCGGAACAGTTGGCGATATTTAATGCTAAATCAGGCGGCAGTTAGCTTGGTATTGGCTGGGAAATAACAGCATGGCGAATTAAATTCAGTGCTTAGCATTACTTTATCGAGGCCGTTATTCGTGGCGCGAGTGTCTAAAGCATTGTGTTTGGTGTTGTTAATTGGTGCTGTTGTGTTGTTGGCGGGCTGTGCCTCGCCACCGGCTAGCCCCAACAATATTTGCGATATATTCACCGAGAAGCGCAGTTGGTATAAGGCCGCAGTAGCGTCCAGTAAGCGCTGGGGCGGCCCGGTCACCGTGCCGATGGCGATCATGTACCAAGAGTCGGGTTTTCGGCATGACGCCAGACCCCCGATGCGCTATTTTTTATGGATCATTCCCTACGGTCGAGCCAGCTCCGCCTACGGTTATGCGCAGGTGAAAACGGGTACCTGGAGCGACTATCAAAAAGATGGCGGCTCGATGTTTAGCGACCGCGATGACTTCGACGATGCCATCGACTTTGTCTTCTGGTACATGGATAAAAGCCAGCAGCGCAACCGGGTGTCGAAGTGGGATGCCTATCATCAATACCTGAATTACCACGAGGGTCATGGCGGCTATGCTCGGGGCAGCTATAACAATAAAAGCTGGCTCAAGGGCGTGGCCCGCAAGGTGGAGCGCCGCGCTAAAACCTACAGCGCCCAGTACAGCCAGTGTAAAAAGCGCCTAAGAGGGGGCTGGTTGCGGCGTCTATTTTTTTGACGTTACGTTCCTATAACAATAGGTCGTTGTCGATAGGGTGGTAAATACTCGCCGCATCCATCAACGAGCGAGCGGTCAGTGCTGGCACACCATAGACCTCTGAGCTAAGCCCGTAGCGACTATTTATCTTTTTTAGCAGCAAATCAAAATCACCATCGCCGGACAGTAATATAACGCTGTCGACTGCCTCGGCAATGTCCAGCATATCAATGGTAATACCGACATCCCAGTCGCCCTTGGCGGAACCATCGCTGCGTTGAATATAGGGTTTCAGCTTGAGCGTAAAGCCGATGTGTTTTAAGGCGTCGTGGAAGCGGGTTTGCTGGTCGTCATTGCGCTGGGTGGCGTAGGCGATAGCAGAGGTTATTTCGCCCTGAGTACTGATTTTTTGCCACAGTTTTCGGTAATTAAACTGGCGACCGTAGGTATCGCGGGTGGTGTAGTAAATGTTTTGTACATCGACAAAAATCGCGATTTTTTTCACACAGGGCTCCTTGCCAAAGACGCTATTGGTCTTTGTTGGCCAAGCCCGGTGCTATAGCGACCGGACTTGGCTGGTGGTGCAGGTGGTTTAGTATTTTAGCTTTAGGTCCATCTGTAGACGGTCGAAGTCGTGTTCTTGATCGCCCTTCTCGTTGATAAAGTAATTGATGGCCAGCACGGCATTTTTGTCGAGGGCGTAGGCGGCCTTCAGAAGGTGGCCCTTGCCGTTGGTGCCGCCACCGGCAAAGTCGGAGTCGGTGGTGAGGCCGAACACGGCATCGGCTTCCAGATCTTGATAAATATAGCCGAACTGCCAGCTGCCCGGATTTTTCGCAGCGCCGAGCTTGAAGCCTGTGGCCCAGCCGGTCTCGTTGCTATCGGCATCCTGGTTTTCGACCCAGTCAATAAACAGACTGGCGGGCAGTTGACCGAGGCGGAATGTTAGCTCGGCGAATAATTCCAGTTCTTCATAATTGTTTTGATAGACCAACTCCCCTTTTTTCATTATCAGGGTGTTGCCGAAGGCGTCGTCCGGGTCGCCGTAGAAGGTGGTGCTACCGGCGATGGGCAGGTTGTAATAGCTGAGGCCGATGAGCAGTTGTGTGCTCGCGCTGAGTGCGTTGTTGAAGCCGAGCTGGAGTCCCCAAATACTTTCCTCGTCTTGCGCGCCGGCCTTGTCGTCACTTTCGAGATAGAGGTAGGCGGCGTTGGCAAACAGGCTGCCGTTGTCGTACTTCAGGGCGAGCCCCTCGGGGCGATAGTCACCGTCCCAGATTAGGTTGTGCTTGCCGGGTTTATAGAAGGGGTTTTTAAACTTGCCGCCGATAATATGGGTGTTGTCGAGGCCCGACCAGTCAAAATAGGCGAGGTCGAGATTGATCTCTTTTGAGCTGCCAGCGCCACCCAGGCTTTGGTTACTGGACACCGGGTCCTCACTGCCGGAGGCCAGACCGAGACCAACCTTCCAGGCATCGTTGATTTTCGCCTGAACCTCAATGCGCGCACGCAGACGGTTGCGATTGCGGTCCTGGGCCTTGCTTGCGTCGTCAATGTTTTCGTAGCGATAGCGCAGGTCGCCTTTAACGCTGAGACGCTCTGTCCAGGCCCGTTTTGCGCCGTTAGCGGCAGGTGGGGTGGAGACTTGGGGCATGGCTTGGCGCAGGCTGATATTTTCTTCGCGCAGTTGTTGGTCGGCGGCTTCGAGCCTGTTGACCTTCTCTGTTAACGCCGCGACTTGGGCGATAAGCCCTTGCAGGGTGGCTTCATCGATGGCGGCATATAGCGGCTTACTGAGCAGTAGCGAGGCGAGCAGTAGCGTGGCGGCTTGCAGTTTGTAAGGGCGTAGGCGGGGGGCTAGCTGCCGCTCTAGTGCGGGGGCGAGTAAACGGGGCTTCATTACGCAATTCTCCAGGGCAAGAAGGGCGGCAATATGGCATATTTGTCGCGCTTTTACAGCGCCCATAGCGGCTTTTTATTGAGGCTGGTGAAATTAGAGGGGGCTGGTCAGTGGGTTTGCTTGATTGTTGTGCCGAGTGGTCTTGCCCGGGCAATAAAAAGGCCCGCTTGCGATGGCAAGGCGGGCCTTAGCTGCGTGTTAGCGCTTTACTCGCTGCGTGCAGTGACTTCCAGCAGGTGGTAGCCAAACTGCGTTTTCACCGGGCCCTGTACGCTGTTAATGTCGGCGCTGAAGACCACTTGATCAAATTCGGGAACCATCATGCCGGGGCCGAATTCGCCCAGGTCGCCACCCTTGCTACCGGAGGGGCAGGAGGAGTGTTGTTTGGCGAGTTCGGCAAAGTCGGCACCGTTGTCAATATCGGTTTTCAATTGTTGGCACTGCTCTTCGCTGTTTACTAGGATATGTCTTGCGCTTGCTGTGGCCATGTTTAGGTCTCCTCAGGGGGTGGTTGTTTACTGTAATTCGAGTGCTGGCAATTGTACCAGTCCTGGGCGCGCATCGAGCCAGCGCTGAGCCAGACGTTTGCCCTCACTAATTTGCATGGGCGTCATTTCTGCGGCGATGGAGTCGCGATTGTTAAGAGCGTGGGGGTGGCCCGCACCGGCGATTTGCCACCACTTATAGGCTTCAGTGGGGTCTTTGTCGACACCGATGCCTTTGTCGTACATCAGGCCAATGGCAAATTGTGCGGCGGCTTCGCCCTGCTCGGCGGCTTTGTGGTAAAGCGTCATGGCCAGAGCCGGGTCTTCGTCAACGGTCTGTCCGTATTCGTACATAATGCCGAGGTTGTACTGGGCGGTGGAGTAGCCAAGGTCGGCGGCCTTGCGATACCACTTACCCGCTTCTTTGTAGTCTTTTTCTAGGCCCAGACCCTTGTCGTGCAGAACGCCAACATTGTAGGTGGCAATGGCATGGTTTTGTGCCGCAGCCAGCGTGAACCAATGGAGTGCGTCGGCATAGCTTTGCTGTACCCCCTGCCCGGAATAATAAAAGCTGCCGAGGGCTTTTTGAGCATCGGCATCGCCACCACTGGCGGCCAGTGAGCAGGTCTTGACGTTTTGTTCAGGGTTGGCGTTTTCAACAGCGCAGTTTGCCCAGCTAAGGGGGCTCAGCAACAGTGTGGCGATCAGTAGTAGTCGTGCTTTCATGATTATAATTATTACCTTGTCAATGTGGGCAGAGGTGGGTCAATCAAGATTTTGTTGTGGTTCCTGTCTCTTTACACCTTAGTAAGACCGTGACGGCAGCTGAGTGTTCCTATTCCGTTCGAGGTGGGAGCAGTGTAAACGAATTTCCCGGCCGATCAATTCAGCGCGCCTTTGGCGCTCGGTGGCGTTATCTACATCGGTGAAATTTGTTAGAATGACGGTTCTTGCAATAATATCCATTTAGAATGAGGTGCTCAATGCAGCCAAAAGGCCGCTTGTTACTGGTTCGCCACGGCCAGACATCCGCCAATGTCGACCAGGTGTGGCATGGCCATACCGATACACCGTTGACTGACCTGGGCCTGGAACAGGCCAATCGCTTGGGTGATTATTTCCATAACTACCTGCCAGACATTCACGCCATTTATTCCAGTCCCCTGCAGCGGGCCAAATACACCGCCGAACAAATCGCTCTCGGTGGTGAACACACGGTGAATTTTGACCCCCGCTTGATGGAATTTGGTGCCGGTGACTTCGAAGGTAAGAGTTTTGATGAGCTCAAGGGTGAGCACGGTTTTATTAAGAAAGTGATCAACGATGAGCATCACCGCCCGCCAGGCGGTGAGACGCGCGCCGAAGTGACCGAGCGTTTTGTCGGGGCTGTCGACGGCTTTTTAGCCAATCACCCGGGGCAGAACCTGGTGGTCGTTGCCCACGGTCTGGCCATTGCTTTTGCCCTGTCACACTGGATCGATCAAGACCGCTCCAAGTGGGTGAACTACCAAATTAGCAATACCTCGGTGACGGAAATTTGCACCGTCGATGCCGAAATTAAATTTTTTGACCAAACCGATCATCTGTAGGCGATCATCATTAACAACGCAGTTTTTCTGGGAATAGCTAAAAGATGCTAGCAGTTAACGAATATTTTGACGGCAAAGTGAAATCCATCGGCTTTGCGACGCAGACCCTGCCCGCGACGGTGGGTGTTATGGCCCCCGGTGATTATCAATTCGCCACCAGTGAGCGGGAGGTGATGACGGTGGTTAGCGGTGCGCTGAGCGTGAAGTTACCGGGTCGGCAAGAGTGGCAAACCTTTGCTGCCGGTGAATCTTTTGAGGTGGCTGCCGACAACAACTTCCAACTGCAGGTGGCGGTGGCTACGGCCTACCTTTGTGTCTATGGTTAATAATTACTGCGATGGCTTGGCGCCGTTGCAGGGTCTCGTGCCCGTTGAGGTTGTTGATGGGATTGCTCGTTATTCAACCAATGTGAGAGGAATTTATAGTGTTTAAACATTTATCAGTGGCGCAATTGAAAGCGCTCCTTGGCGAGCAAGAGGTGATCTTGCTCGATACCCGCGATGAGGCGTCGTTTCAAGCGGGTAGTATTGATGGCTCTACACGTTTAGATGATAGTAATGTCTCTGACTTTATCCGTGCAACGGCGAAAACGAGCACGCTGGTAATGGTTTGCTATCACGGCCACTCCAGCCAGGGGGCGGCAAGCTTTCTGGTCGACCAGGGCTTTGCCGATGTCTACAGTCTCGACGGTGGTTACACCGCATGGGCGTGTAGTAGCTAATGGCTCGCTAGTGAGTACCTGCTTGATATCCCACGTATTTTCTGGGTGGCGGGCTGCGGCGGGGAGCTGTTTCGATAACAATAATAAATACTGAAAAGAGCGACCTTATGGATTTAAAACTACGGGGTAAAACCGCACTGATTACCGGTGCATCGAAGGGCATTGGCAGAGCCATCGCCGCACGTCTGGCCGAGGAGGGCTGTGATTTACACCTCGCTGCGCGCAATACCGGTGATTTAGAAGCCTGTGCCGTGGCGTTTCGCGCCAAATACCGGGTCGCTGTTAGCATTCATCCGATGGATCTGAGTATTAGTGATAACGCCATTGCCTTGGTTGCGGCTTGCTCGGAGGCCGATATTTTGGTGAATAATGCAGGGGCGATAGCGGCCGGCTCGATCAGTGATATTGACGAAGCCACCTGGCGCGGTGGTTGGGACCTAAAGGTCTACGGTTTCGTTAATTTGGCGCGGGAAATGTATCGGGCGATGAAGGTCAGGGGCCGCGGTGTGGTGCTCAATGTTATCGGTATCGCCGGTGGCGAAGTCACCGAGTTCAACTATATTGCCGGCACTACCGGTAATGCCGGTTTGGCCGCCTTCACTCGCGCCATGGGCGGTGCCAGTGCCGCCGATAATATCCGCGTGCTGGGCATCAACCCGGGAATGACGGCGACGGACAGGCTGGTTAGCTTAATGCGTCAAAATGCCGTGAAAAATGGTATCGACCCCGACAATTGGCACCTGCTTACCGCCTCCATGCCCTTTGGTCGCCTCGCCGAACCCGAGGAGGTGGCCGACCTCTGTGCCTTTTTGGTCTCCGATCGCGCCGCCTATATCTCCGGTACGGTGGTGACGATTGATGGCGGTTTGTCGGCTCGCGGCCACCTGTTTGCGTAGTGATCTTTACCTGAGGCGGTATGGTTCAACAAGGTTCAGTGGGTTAAGGCTTGTCTTCAAAGGTGGTAACAGGACGTGGCTGGACGAGTGCGGGGCATTATTTAACGATACAAGCCAGCGGGGCCTCTGCGACGCATGGCGACGAGGGTTTTAAGTGAGGACACAGTCATGGTTTTTCTGTTTATGCCTTGGTATCGCCAGCCAGACAAACAGGGGTGCCAATGAAGAGTTTTACGGCATGGCGCGATAGCGTAGAATGTGAAGTCAATAATATTAGACCGGGCAGAAAACTGTGAGTGAGCAAGAGAGCGCCATCGTGCATCAACCGGAAGAGCAGCGCTTCCTATTGGTTATTGATGGGCATAAATCGGTGGCCGACTATCGTTTGATGGGCAATAGCGTCGATTTTAGTCATACCTATGTACCGGACGCCCTGCGTGGCCGTGGCATTGCCGAGGTGCTGGTGCGTACGGGTCTGTCTTGGGCCAAGGGTGAGGGTTACGATGTGCGTGCCAGCTGCTGGTATGCGCGCAAGTTTATCCGTTAAAGGCGCTATTCTCCGTCAGTTTAAAGGCTCTTTTTTTGCTTAATAAAATTCAATAAATAGCCCCCGACACGTTCGTGGTCGGTGGCTAGGGCCAGTGAGGCCAAGGCTGGTTCCATCACTTCACTGGCAATTCTACCCTTGCGCTGTGCTAGCAAACGTTGCAAATACGTGGCGCTGAACTCCGGGTGGCCCTGAAATGTCAGCACGTTATCGTCGATAGCCATTGCCGCATTGGGGCAGAACGTATTGCCAGCCAGGCGAGCGGCGCCGGGTGGCAATGCTAGGACCTGGTCTTGGTGACTATGAATCAAACGCAATTCTGAGTGGTCTACCAAAAAGTGTTGCTCGCAGCTGAGTACGCCTAGCCCCCAACCCTTGATGCTTTTCCCCGCCCTGCCGCCGAGACTGTGGGCAATGATCTGGTGGCCAAAGCAGATACCGATAAGGGCGGCACCGCGCTGGTGAAAGTCGACAATCCAATCTTGTAAGGGACTTATCCAGGGCAGGGGGTCGTAGACGCCGGCCTTTGAGCCGGTAATTAAATAGGCGTCGCACTCGCTGGGGTGTTGGGGCCATTCACCGCGCTGTACCTGATAGTGGCGATAGCTGAGCTGGCCACCTAAAGCATCAAAAAAAGCGGCGAACATCTTTCCGTAGGAGCCGTAATCGTCAATTAAGCTAGGATAGAGGGTATCTGTTTCAAGCAGGCCGAGTCGTGCCATCGCCGTTCCATCCTTCGCAGCATTTTTTATAGTGACTAAAATGATGGCAATCATACATATATTTTGTCCCGGGCTGTCGTAACCACTACAATGCGCGCCGCTTACATCAAGCTAGTTACTTTGACCCCCATCATTTGTTTTTTAAAGAAAGAGGCCGCCTTTGTCCCGTAAACTTGAGCCCCAAGTCGATTTTGTTTCAGGCCAGCGTTGGATCAGCCACACCGAAGCTGAGTTAGGGCTCGGCATTGTTATGGAAGTGGCCAATCGACGGGTGGAACTTAGCTTCCCCTCGGCGGCTGAGCGCCGCGTGTACGCCATCGACAATGCGCCGCTGGGTCGGGTGATTTATCCCGTCGATGACAAGGTGAAAAATAGTGAAGGCGATGAGCTGACGATTATCGATCGGCAGGATGGCAATGGCTGCGTTATTTATCTGTGTCAGGGCGTCGATGGCGAGGAGGTGGTACTGCACGAGATGGATCTCGATAGCTTCGTGCATTTCTCCAAGCCCGAAGACCGTTTGTTTGCCGGTCAGGTTGACAAGGTTGCCCGCTTTGAGCTGCGCCAACAAACCCTGCAGTTTTTACACCAGCAGCAACAGTCGCCGGCCTGTGGCTTACTGGGTGGCCGCGTGCAGTTACTGCCCCACCAGCTCTACATTGCCAGCCGTGTCGGTGCGCGCCATGCGCCGCGCGTGTTGCTCGCCGATGAGGTGGGACTGGGTAAAACCATTGAAGCCGGTTTGATTCTGCATCAACAGCTTTATACCGGCCGCGCCAGTCGCGTCTTGATCGCCGTGCCCGACAGTTTGGTACACCAGTGGCTGGTTGAAATGCTGCGCCGCTTTAACCTGCACTTCACCATTCTCGACCAGGCCCGCTGCGAAGCACTGGAGCAAACAGAGGAAGAGGTCGACGACGGTTATGCCGATGAGTTCGACGATGGCGTTGATGATGAGCAAGCGCTAACCTCGAGCGGCAACATTAACCCCTTTGAGAGCGCCCAGTTGGTGCTGTGTAGTACCTCCTTTTTGAGCAATAACCCGCGCCGCCAGAGCCAGGCCCTCGCGGCGGGTTGGGATATGTTGATCGTCGACGAGGCCCACCATTTGGCCTGGGATGAGACGCAAGCCAGCCCCGCTTACCAATGCATTGAGGCTCTAGCCGCGCGCATCCCCAGCCTGTTGCTGTTAACGGCAACCCCGGAGCAACTCGGCGTGGCCGGCCACTTTGCCCGTCTGCGCTTGCTCGACCCGGATCGCTACTACGACCTGCCCACCTTTATCGAAGAGGAGAGCCAATACCAGGGTGTGAGTGAGTTGGTGCAAGCGCTGCAAAGTGGTGATGCTTTGGTTGTTGATGCCGAGCTTGTTGATACCGAGCTTGTCGCCCAGGTTAAGGCCTATCTGGGTGCTAGCGCCGCCGACGAATTACAGCTAGCCCTGCAAGCCGAGGATGCCGAGGCCTTGCAGGTATTAAATGATGGCTTGATACAAGACCTGCTCGACCGCCACGGCACCGGACGTGTGCTGTTTCGCAATACCCGCGAAGCGGTTGAAGGCTTTCCCCAGCGCTATGTACAGGGTTATGCCCTGCCCAACCCCATTGGCTCCGCTGCTGTCGCCGAGGATGGCGAGCCCAGCGCAGACGATTTTCACGCCGCTTTGCAGCCTGAAGGTGGTCTCGGGGAGGACTGGCTATTGCTCGACCCCCGCGTCGCGTGGCTGGCCGATTGGCTGGCCGAACATCGCCAGGACAAAGTCTTGGTGATTTGCGCGCAGTCGGCGACGGCTCGGGAGCTGGAGGAATATTTGCGCTTGCGTGAGGGTGTGCGCTCGGGTGTTTTCCACGAGGGTATGAGCCTGATTGCCCGCGATCGTGCAGCGGCCTACTTTGCCGACGAGCAGGACAGCGCGCAAACGCTGATTTGTTCGGAGATTGGCAGTGAGGGCCGCAACTTTCAGTTTGCCCATCATCTGGTGTTATTTGATCTGCCGTTAAACCCGGACCTTTTGGAGCAGCGCATTGGCCGCCTCGACCGCATCGGTCAGCGCCACGATGTGCAAATTCACGTGCCCTACCACGAGGACAGTGCCCAAGAGGTGATGTTGCGTTGGTACAGCGAGGGCCTGGGTGCCTTCCAGAGGGTTTGCCCGGTGGGCCTGAATATTTACCAGCAGGTAGCGGAACAATTGCACCACTGCCTGCGCTGCCCCGATGATACTGCGGCCCTGTCTACCTTGGTGGACGAGACCTACCAGCTCACCGAGGCCGCGCTGGAGGCCTTGCAAAAGGGCCGCGACCGTTTGCTGGAGATGAATTCCTGTAACACCGAGGTTGCCAATGGCGTGATCGACGCGATGCTCGAGGCCGAGCAGAGCGGTGAGCTGGAAGATTATTTGAGTAAGGTTTTCGATGAATTCGGCATCGAGCAGAGCCACCACAGCGCCGATAGCATCGTGGTCGCACCGGGCGACCATATGCTCGCGCAGAACTTGCCGGGCCTGCCCGAAGAGGGCCTCACCGCGACCTATTCGCGGCGTCGAGCACTGGGCCGCGAAGACATGCGATTTTTAACCTGGGAGCACCCCTTGGTCGTCGCCGCGATGGAGCAAATTGCCAACGGCGACTTCGGCAGCACCGCGGTTTGCACCTTGAAATTACCGCCACTGAAGCCCGGTACACTGCTGTTTGAAGGCATGTTTACGGTCTATTGTCCGGCGCCGAAAGTGCTGCAGCTGGGGCGCTATATCCCCCAATCTGTGGTGCGGGTGGTGGTCGACGAGAGCGCTAAAGATTTCAGTCAGATCCTTACCGAGGCTCATTTTTCCAAACTCTGTCAGCGGGTGAAGCGTCGCACCGCCGTCGACATGGTGAAGCATGTGCGCAGCCAGGTCGAGAGCTTGGTGGGCCACGCTGAAGCCATTGCCGAGACTCAGCAGGCGCAGCTCATCGCCGAGGCCCAGCGGCGTATGGCTGCGGCGCAAAATGCCGAACTCGAGCGCTTGCAGGCACTGGCCGCCGTGAACTCGAGTATTCGCAGCGAGGAAATAGACTACCTTTGCGAGACGATGGCACTGTCTCAGAACTATCTCTCACAGGCGCAATTAAAACTCGATGCCCTGCGCTTAATTGTGGTGGTTTAAGCCGCTGTTGAATGACTGCGCCTAGCGGTGAGTGTTGGTGGGACTGGCTTTGAGGCTTAGCCGCGAGCCCATTTTTAAAGCCGCGTTGTGGATGCTCGTCGCGCTATCGTCTTTTTCACTGATGGCGGTGGCGGCGAAAGAGTTGTCGGTGAGCCTTGGTACCGCGCAAATACTGTTTTTTCGCAGTCTGATTGGCCTGTTACTGATCTCGGCTGTTGTCGCTGTGCGCGGTGTTGGCGATCTCAAAATACGCTGCTTTAAAAAACACCTGGGCAGAAACCTGGCCCACTTTGTGGGTCAATATGGCTGGATTTATGGTCTCGGTTTTATTCCCCTGGCCGAGGTGTTTGCCTTAGAGTTTACCGTGCCGATTTGGACGGCCATTGCCGCGACCTTCTTGCTCAATGAGCCGCTGAGTAAAACGCGAGTGATCGCCATCGCTCTGGGCTTGGCCGGCGTGATGATCATCCTGCGTCCGACCGCGCAGCTCATCCACCCGGCAGCCCTTGCCGTACTGGTGAGTGCCATGGCCTTTGGTTTGTCCCACACCTTGACGCGCTCGCTGGTGCAACACGACGCGCCCCTCGCCATTATTTTTTATATGTGCCTTATTCAGCTACCGCTGGCTCTGTTGCTGTCGCTGGGCCATTGGTCGATGCCCTCGGGTAGTCTCTGGCTTTGGTTGTTATTGATTGGAATCACCGCTATGTCGGCCCACTACAGCGTATCGAAAGCGCTGAGCTACGCCGATGCGATGGTGGTTATCCCGATGGACTTCCTGCGCCTGCCGCTGATCATGCTGGTCGGTTTCTTTTTCTATCACGAAACAATTGACGGTTTCTTACTGCTCGGGGCGGCGCTGATGTTGTTGGCGAATTATTGGGGCCTGAGGCGTGAGCGCGCTGCCAGCTAGGCGCAACAAATATCGGCGCTCAGCCAAGAGCAACTAAGTCGTTTACATGGGCTGGCTTAGCTGTCGACAAAGGCCCGTTCAATCACATATTGACCCTTCTGGCCCTGTCGCGACTCCTTAAAACCCTTTTCATCGAGCAATTGACAGCAATCTTTCAACATCGCCGGGCTGCCGCAAATCATAAAGCGGTCGCTTTCGACATTAAAAGAGGGCATGCCGATATCACTGAACAGCTTGCCGCTTTTGAACAGGTCGGTCAGTCGTCCCTGGTTTTTATAGGGCTCGCGGGTCACCGTGGGGTAGTAAATCAACTGTTGGCTGATGGCCTCGCCGAGAAACTCATCTTTGGGTAATTGATGGCAGATGGTATCGCTGTAAGCCAGCTCCGACACGTAGCGTACACCGTGGGTGATAATCACCTTGTCAAAATTCTCGTAAATTTCGGGGTCTTTAATAATGCTCAGAAAGGGCGCGAGGCCGGTGCCGGTACTGAGCAGGTAGAGGTTTTTGCCGGGCAATAAGTTGTCCTGCAATAAGGTGCCGGTGGGTTTTTTGCTGAGCAAGATGGTATCGCCGACCACCACATTTTTTAATTGTGAGGTCAGCGCGCCATCGGGGACTTTGATGCTGAAAAACTCCAGTTCATCTTCGTAATTGGCGCTGGCGATACTATAGGCACGCATCAGGGGCCGACCTTCTTGGGGCAGGCCCATCATAATAAAGTGGCCATTTTTAAAGCGAAAGGCGGCGTCACGGTTGGTTCTGAAGCTGAATAAGGTGTCGTTCCAGTGCTGTACGCTGGTGACTTTTGCTTCGATAAAACCTGACATTTTGGGCTCCGCACTTGCGCGTTGAAAAGTATGGGCAGGACTATACAAGGGGAGTTGATATCGGCAAAGTGGGTATTATTGATATATCTATTCGGTTATTCAAATATGCGCTACAGTTTGAAGCAGGTTCAGGTTTTCCTCAAAGTCGCCCACTATGAAAATATCAGCAAGGCAGCGCGGGATCTGGCGATGTCACAATCCGCCGTCAGCAGCGCCCTCTCCGATTTCGAAAGACACTATGACATCTGGCTGTTTGACCGCAATGGTAAGAAACTGCAGCTTAATGGGCTGGGTCGCGCCCTGCGTCCGCAAGCCCAGGCCCTGTATGAGCAGGCTCAGGCCTTTGAGCAACAACTGCAACAGCAGAACACGGTGCCGGCACTGCGGGTGGGGGCGACACTCACCATCGGCAACTATCTCGCGGTCGGCATTATGGCGCAGTACATGAGGCAACATGCGGCTGCCCAGGTGCAGCTACATGTTGCCAATACCGCCAGTATTGGCGAGCAGGTGCGAAACTTTGAGCTGGATGTTGGCCTTATTGAAGGCGAGCTGCAGAGCCCTGACTTGAAGGTTATCCCCTGGTTGGATGACGAGTTAGTGGTTTTTTGCTCGCCGACCCACCCTTTGGCAAAGCGCAGGTCGATGAGTGATAAAGACCTGCTGGCGGCGGCGTGGATACTCCGCGAAAGCGGCTCCGGCACCCGGCAAACCTTCGACCGGGCGATGACCGGCCTACTGAGCCAACTGAATATCAGTCTTGAGCTGGAGCATACCGAGGCCATTAAGCGGGCCGTGGAGGCGGATTTAGGTATTAGCTGTCTATCGCGAGTGGCTCTAAAAGAGGCCTTTGCTCGCGGTAGCTTGATACCACTGAAAGTACCGCAACGGGATTTGCGCCGCCGTTTTTATTTTATTCTGCACCGCCAAAAGTACCTGAGTTCAGCCATCGAAAGCTGGATGGCACTCTGTAATAAAGAGCAGGGCTAAGAGCGCGAGTAAAAAGAAGGCTTGGATTCAAATCGTGAGTGCAGGGGCTGATCTTTACCAGCGATCCCACACGGGGGTGCATTCTTCGGGCAGCGGTGAATGCTGGCCAAGCTCGGCCCAAAATTTACCGGGCTGATGAAAGTCGGAGCCACAGGAGGCCAGCAGCTTTTTCTCGATACAGAGTTTTGCCAGCTCTCTGGTTCTGACCTTGTCCTGCTTGCCCGAGACCACCTCGATGGCGGTGCCGCCAGCGGCGATAAAATCGTCGCTTAAGCGGTGCAGTTTGCTGCGGGTGAGGCGATATTTATCGGGGTGGGCGAGAACGGCGGTGCCACCGGTGTCGCGGATCCAGCCGACCACTTCATCCAGCTGTGGCCAGATTTGTTTTACATCGCCAATTTTGCCGGTGCCGAGGTATTTCTTAAAGGCTTCCTGGTGATTTTTTACCGCGCCGATTTCGACTAACTGCTGGGCGAAATGGGGGCGGCCAATGGAGCCTTTGCCGGCTTTCTCGAGCACACCGGGGAGTATGTCCGTGAAGCCTTTTTTGGCGAGCTTGTCGGCGATGATACTGGCGCGCTCAATACGCGCGCGCTGCTGGCTGGCAATGGCGTCGGCAAAGACAGGGCAGTCGAGGGGCACATTCAGACCGACGATATGGACATTGTTTTTCTGCCACTGGGTGGAGAGCTCGGTGCCGGGTATCAGGGTTAAACCCCCCAGGGCGGAGTGATTAATGTCCCGATAGGCCGCCAGTGTGTCGTGGTCGGTGATGGCTAGCACGTCGACACCGGCGTCGATGGCGCGAGCGATGAGGGCGTCGGGACTAAGCTCGCCGTCGGAGGCGGTGGTGTGGCTGTGTAAGTCGTATTTCATAGTGGGCCATTGTAACAATTAAGTGGATTTAAAAAGGCAATGGCGGTGGGTTAATTGACAGGCTCTGATAAAATGCGCGCCTTCCTGAGCAACAGCTTTAATGAGTAATCAATGGCTATGAGCAAACAACTGGCATTCACCGCCCTGCAACTCCCCGACGGTATGCACGAAAACCTCTCGACACTGGGTTATGAGCAGATGACTCAAGTGCAGGCCGACAGTTTGCCCGCCATGCTGGCCGGTCGAGATATGCTCGCTCAGGCCAAAACCGGCAGCGGTAAAACGGCGGCCTTTGGCATTAGCCTGCTGGCAAAACTGCAGTTGAATAAATACCGGGTGCAAGTGCTGGTGTTGTGCCCGACCCGCGAGTTGGCCGACCAAGTCAGCAAAGAGCTGCGCCGTCTGGCGCGCTTTACGCAAAACATCAAAATTCTGACCCTCTGTGGCGGCAAACCCTTCGGCCCCCAGCTCGGTTCGCTGGAGCATGGCGCCCATATTGTGGTTGGTACGCCGGGGCGTATTGCCGAGCATTTGCGCAAGGGTTCTCTAAAACTCAATGATGTGCACACCTTGGTGCTCGATGAAGCCGATCGGATGCTCGATATGGGCTTTCGCGATGCCATTGCCGGCATTGTTGAAACCATCCCAGCCGGGCGTCAAACCCTGATGTTTTCCGCGACCTATCCCGATGATGTACTGGCGATTAGTCGGCAATTTCAACAAGACCCACTGCAGGTGCGAGTGGCGTCAGTGCACAGTGAGGAGGTCATCAGCCAACACTTTTATAAGGTGAAGGCGGCGGACAAACCCGAATTGCTAGTAACCCTGCTCAGCAAGCACTATCCGGATTCGACGGTGATTTTTTGCAATACCAAGCGCGATTGTCAGAGCGTCGCCGATGCCTTAAGTGCCAAAGGCTTTGTCGCCAGTGCCCTGCACGGCGATATGGATCAGCGCGACCGCGATCTGGTGCTGGTACAGTTTTCCAATAGCTCTTGTCCGGTGCTGGTGGCGACGGATGTTGCCGCTCGGGGGCTGGATGTTAAATCCTTAAAGGTGGTGCTGAATTACGATTTGGCCCGTGACCCCGAAGTCCACGTGCATCGTATCGGCCGCACCGGCCGTGCCGGTGAAGAGGGCAAGGCGATTAATTTTTACGAGCCCGGTGAAACCTTCCGTCTAGAGGCCATCGAATCCTATTCGGGTGTTCGTCCCCGGCTGGAACTTACGCCCGCCCCTGTGGCGGTGATGGATAACCCCGCCCCGGCACCCATGGTGACCTTGTGCATTGACGGCGGCCGTAAAGAGCGTTTGCGCCCCGGCGATATTCTCGGTGCTTTAACGGGTGACGGTGGCTTGCCCGGCACGGATATCGGCAAGATTGATATTTTTGATTTTCGCGCCTACGTCGCCGTGGCTCGCAAGTCCTCGGGCATTGCCTATAAAAGTTTGCGAGAGGGCAAAATTAAAGGCCGCAGCTTTAAAGTCCGCAAGCTATCTTAATGCGCGGTCTTAACAGGTTGGCTTGAATCACTGACATGGCGGTGACGAGTTTAGCGACGATTGCACCGATAAATGCCGAGCAGCAAGCTCGGGTGCTGGATAAAACGCAGGCAACACTGGCCTTGGCCGAACGGGAATACGGCCGGGAGTTTCCGGCCATTCCAGTGCTGTTTGATTTGCGCGGGCGCTGCAGTGGCATGTACCGGGTCAAGGGTACAGCGCGAGTGATGCGTTTTAACCCTCATATTTTCGCCAAGTATTTCGCAGACAGTCTGGCCACCACCGTGCCCCACGAAGTGGCTCACTATGTCAGCGACTGTCTCTACGGTTTGGCGAAGATTCGCCCCCACGGTGAGGAGTGGCAAAACATTATGGCGGTTTTTAAGGCCGACGCGAGTCGTACCGCCGACTATGACTTGAGTGGTATTCCGACGCGGCGCCAGCGCTATTTCGATTATCGCTGTGCCTGTCAACGTCATCGCCTCTCGATTCGCCGCCACAATAAACTGGCTCGCGGCGAGGTGATCTATAACTGCCGTCAATGCGGCGCAAGCTTGAGTTTTGTTGCGGCTTGCCAAGTCGGGGCTTAATCAAGATACTGCGCGTTTGATTTTATTGGGCCTATCGGGCTTTTGAGTTTTACATTGAGTGGACGTACTAACTATGAAAATTGCTAAAAACAGCGTTGTTGAGTTTGAATACAGCCTTAAAGATGGTGAGGGCAAGGTGCTGGAGAACTCCGACGGCGGTGAGGCGACCGTTTATTTACACGGTCACGGTGGCATGCTGCCGGCGCTTGAACAAGAGCTCGCAGGCAGGGAAGTCGGCGACCATCTGGCGGTTGATTTGAAACAGCCCTATGGCCCCAATCATCCCGACAGTGTGCAGCGCGTGCCGTTGAAACATTTGCGCGCGAAAAAGCGCCCCGAGCCGGGCACTATTGTCGTGGTGCAAGGTAAGGAGGGCGCGCGTCAGGTGACTGTGGTTAAGGTCGGCAAGTTTTCGGTCGATGTCGATACCAACCACCCCTTTGCCGGGCTCGACTTAACCTTTGATATTACGATTAAAACCGTTCGTGAGGCGACCCAAGAGGAATTGTCCCACGGCCATTCCCACGGTGCCGATGGCACCCATAGCCACTAGCTTAGTAAGACCTGAGCTAAGGCGCGGCGCAGCTCTACAGTGAACCCTGAGTGGAGCGTGTATATGATTCGGGCCAGCGACCGCTCTCTCTACACCGGTATTAGTACCGATGTCGAGCGGCGCTTTCACCAGCATCAACGCGGTGTGGGGGCGAAGTACTTTCATGCCGGGCGTCGGCCCGAAGCGGTGGTCTTTCGCGAAGGAGGCCATGATCGCGCCAGCGCCAGTCGACGCGAGGCGGCGATCAAAAAACTACCGCGTAGCGAAAAACTACGGATGGCTGAAACCTTCACCGATACGCCCTGCGAAAATCCGAGACGAGAAAAATGACCACTACCGACCCAGAATTATTACTACGCGCCAAACTAGAGGGCGAAACGGCAAAGGCACCTTGGCGCGAGCTACAGCGTTTTTTCGCCAGTGGCACGGCCATTTATGTGGCGCCGGCTCTCGATTTGGTCGAGGTCGCGGCCGAGATATCGAATAATAATGAAACTCAGATTGAGACATGGCAGGCCAGTGGCGAGCTCGGCCAAATTAGCGACGCCCTGGCGCTGGAGTGGTACGAGGCCAACGCCCTAATGTGGTCGGTGGTGGTGCGGCCCTGGGTGTTGGTGCAGCCTATTTTACAGGATTAAATATCCACACTCGGCAATTTATGTCGCGTAGTTGCAGCGATTTAGCCTTGTATTGTAGCGAATTGAGACAGCTTGAGATGACTGCTGGCGTGGTGGTGCATGTGCCGTGAATTAATAGTCGCTTATCTGGCCTAGATAGAGAGTATAACTACTGTTTGATATATAGTGGTGTGATCAGTAGTCGGAGTACGGGGTCGTACCCTCGTTGCGAGACCGGCTGCAGTTAGCTTTTTTAAAGGGGACGTCAATTGGATTTAGCTACGCTCATTGGTTTTATCGTTGCTGTCGGGATTATTATTGCCGCCATGGTTATGGGTGGCGGCGTGATGCCCTTTGTCGATATGCCCTCCATCGCAGTGGTTGTTGGCGGTACCCTTGGCGCGGTGATGATGCAGTACAACTTTGGTCAATTTGTCGACGCCATTAAAGCGGGCTTGAAGGCCTTGCTGTACAAGGCTCAGGTGCCGGGCGAGGTGATTCTGGAAATCGTTGACATGGCCAAGGAAACGCGGACGGGCGGCCTGCTCATACTGGAAGAAAAAGAACCCAGTAGTGAGTTCTTGGCGAAGGGCGTGAGCATGCTGGTCGACGGTATGGAGGCGGACGTGGTGACACAAACCCTCACCGCCGAAAGAAATCGGGCTGCGGTGCGCCACGATGATGGCGCGGCGATATTTGAAAAAATTGCCGAAGTGGCACCGGCGATGGGCATGATTGGCACACTGGTGGGTTTGGTGTTGATGCTGGGTAATATGGATGACCCGAAAAGTATCGGCCCGGCTATGGCCGTGGCTCTGTTGACGACGCTCTATGGAGCACTTATTGCCAATGTTGTGGCCTCGCCCCTGGCGGGTAAGCTGGGTTTGCGCCGCAATGAAGAGTTCTTACTGCAATCGATCATTATCGACGGTATTTCTGGTATGCAAGAGGGGAAGAATCCCCGTGTTATCGATGACATACTGCGCACCTACCTGCCGGGTTCTAAGCGCGATATCGAGGGTAAAGAATCGGAAGGAGATAAGTAGGCCTGTGGGATTAATGTCTAGTCTGAGCCTGCAATGAGTGACGAGCCGGAAAAGAAAGAGGGAGCAGGCGTTCCGGCATGGGTAATGACCTTTGCCGACCTGATGACCCTGTTAATGTGCTTCTTTGTACTGCTCTTGAGCTTTGCCGAGATGGACCTTCTCAAGTTTAAGCAGGTCGCGGGCTCGATGAAGGAGGCTTTTGGCGTGCAGCGCACCGTGCCCTCGGATCGCTCTGAGACGGAGATGGAGTTTACCGAGGGTCAGGTTTCCGATATGCCGCTGTTTGAAAAGGTCGGTGAGCTGGACTCGGCCGACCCGAAACTACTGGACCCCTCGGCCGTAGAGAAACTGCTCGAAGAAATGCAGGCCGAGCAAACGAAGGCGGAGGCTGTCAAACTTGCCGCCCTGTTGAGTGAAGAGATTGCCGCCGGCTCGATAGAGCTGGAAAGCACCAGCGACAGTATTATTATTCGCATTAATGAAAAGGCTTCCTTTCCCTCCGGGCGGGCTAAATTGCGCGCCGGTTTTGTGGATGTACTGGATAAAATCCACACGGCATTGGCCGAGGTTGAAGGCACGGTAACGGTGTCGGGGCATACCGATAATCGCCCGATTCATACTAAGCGCTTCCGTTCCAACTGGGAGCTGTCGGCGGGTCGAGCGGTGTCGGTGTTACATGCACTGTTGCGCTCGAACTTGTTGGATTCACGCCGCTTTTTGATCGAGGGGTATGGCGATTCCCGGCCCCTGGTCGACAATGACAGCCCCGAAAACAGGGCGCGTAATCGCCGTGTTGAAATCACCCTGATACTTCGCAGCGCCAACGGTGAATTCCTGACGGGCGCTGACAGCAGTGATGAGACAGAAGGTACTGAGGTTGAGGAGGGTGGCGAAGTGCCGGCCGCCGATAGCGAGCAATCAGCGGCGGACCTCGAGTCAATGGCAGAGGGTGCGGACATCGACACCGATGCAGCGGAACCTGATTCAACAGGCCCAGATTCGGCACCGGCCGGCGAGCAACCGGGGCCCGCATTAGAGGTTCTTTCACTTGACGCTGATGCTCCGCTCACCAGCGGGGATGAGGGCGCGGATACCGAGCCCGCTGGGCTGGAGTCAGAGCTGCCTGGTTTAGATGATTTGTTGCCGGAGTTCGATGGCGAGCTCGATACCCCGGCGGAGTTGGAGTTGTTATTGCGCGCGCTGGATGCGGCGGCGGAAGAGCCTCTATTGGAAGAATAGCGAAACAATAAAAATTTACGGGTAGGAATATGGACGAAAAAAGGCGGTTTTACCGAATCGATGACAGTGTTTCACTGAGCTATAAGGTGATCAGTGAGGCCGGCTTGGACGATGCGATCGCGTCTTCGAAGGTGAACTCGGGGCGTCGGCAGCGACTCTTGAGTTCGCTGGCTGAGCTCGATGGGCGCATTAATGCGCTGGTGCTCGATATCGACGACCAGCTACCCGAAGTGGCGACGGTGCTTAAGTTGCTCAATCGCAAAATCCATATTATCGGTCAAATGTCCGAAAGCGCTGAGTCGGGTGGTGAGGAGGATGTCATCCCCCGGCCCACTCACAAGATCAGCCTTAGCGCTAGCGGTGCCTCCTTCCATGCCCCGGCGAGTGTCAGAGTGCACGATTGCCTAGAATTGTCGCTGACCCTGTTTCCCGAATATTACTTTATTAAAGCCTTTGGTCGCGTGGTCAGCTGCCGCGATGCCCTGCCCTCGACACCGGACTTTAACAAGCTGATAGCGGTCGACTTCATTTTTCTCGATGCCGATGATCAGGACTACATTATGTCCCATGTACTGAAAAAACAGTCCGAGCGCTTGCGTGACGCAAAGAGTGACTAGGTCCTTCACTGCCAAGCCTCAGCCCCGATAGTTGATCGCTGTTTGCCCGTATGTTGTTGCGGGCCTTCTGGTAGAATTGCCGCCCGGTGTTTTTCCGTATTTTCTGGCGTAGGTTGTAGTGATGGCAAATCCCAAAGTTGGTTTTATTAGCCTCGGTTGTCCCAAGGCCCTAGTTGACTCCGAGCGTATCCTCACGCAGTTAAAGCTCGATGGCTACGATGTCAGCCCCAGTTACGCCGACGCGGACGTGGTGGTGGTCAATACCTGTGGTTTTCTCGACAGCGCCAAACAGGAGTCCCTCGATGCCATTGGCGAGGCAATGGCCGAAAATGGTCGGGTGATTGTCACCGGCTGCATGGGCCAGGACGAGGAGGCTATCCGTGCCGCCCACCCCGGTGTGCTGGCCGTGAGTGGAGCCCATCAATACGAGGAGGTGGTCAGCGCCGTCCATGAGACGATTGCTCCGCCGCCTGTCGAGCACGATCCCTATACCGACTTGGTGCCTGCTCAGGGCATTAAGCTAACGCCCCGTCACTACTCCTATTTGAAGATCTCCGAGGGCTGTAATCACAGTTGCAGCTTTTGTATTATTCCCGATCTGCGCGGCAAACTGGTTAGCCGCCCCGTTGGCGAAGTGCTCGATGAGGCCCAGCGCTTGGTGGAATCCGGCACCCGCGAATTGCTGGTGATCTCTCAGGACACCAGCGCCTACGGTGTCGATATTAAATATCGCACCGGCTTCTGGCAGGGCAAACCGGTGAAATCGCGGATGCTTGAATTGTGCGAGGCCCTTGGCGATATGGATGTCTGGGTGCGTCTGCACTATGTCTACCCCTACCCCCATGTCGATAATGTCATTCCACTGATGGCCGAGGGCAAGATTCTGCCCTATCTGGATATTCCCTTTCAGCACTCCAGTCCCTCTGTACTGAAGGCGATGAAGCGCCCGGGCCATCAAGAAAAAACCCTGGAGCGGATCCAGCGCTGGCGTGAAATATGCCCCGATCTGACCCTGCGCAGCACCTTCATTACCGGTTTTCCCGGCGAGACCGAGGATGACTTTAAACACTTGCTCGATTGGTTGGGGGAAGCCCAGCTCGACCGTGTCGGTTGCTTTAAATATGAAGCCGTGGCCGGAGCCCGAGCCAACGAGCTGGCCAATCCGGTACCTGAAGAGCTTAAGCAGGAGCGCTGGGAGCGCTTGATGGCGACTCAGCAGGTTATTAGCACGGCGCGATTGGCCGCCAAGGTCGGTCGCACCATTGAAGTCTTGGTCGATGAAGTGGATGAAGAAGGTGCCGTCGCCCGTTCTTGGGCCGATGCCCCCGACATTGACGGCAATGTCTATTTGAACGGTGAGTGTGACCTGCGGCCCGGTGATAAATTGACCGTGTTGGTAGAGCATGCCGATGAATACGATCTCTGGGCTAGCCCCCTTGCCGCTAAGTAGGGGGCCTCTTCGTTAACGCGCCAGTATCACAGAAAGGGGGAGGTGTACGCCTTTTCCCCTCGAAGGCATTGATGGCTTGGCGACCTATCATCACCATGGACGGGCGTGATTTTCGCGTTTCTTGGGCAGCGGATAATCAAATTTGTAATAGCTGCGTATTGAGTTGATTGAAAACCGCGATAGGGGCTCTAGCGCTTGTGCCTTGCTCAATGCTGGTATGAGGTCGATTGTTCTGGGTTCTCCGAGCACTCGACCAGCGCTAGCCGGCACTCAACCTAGCGCCGCATCTCTGTAAACCCCACTACTCTACCCACCCTTGCGGTGGGTGCATTCGTCGGCGCTATTTTACCGAGGCGGAACGGACTCTCCCTGGGTTGGTCTTTTGGTAATTTCACCCCGCCTTACCTATACTTTTTAGATGCAAATAGGTAAGTCGGGCGACCAGAGCGCCCATCCGTTGAGTGCTGGTGTTGTCTACCGCCATGACAGCGGTAAACCTCAAGGGTTTATAGCATGAGTACAGTTTGCGGCTGGGGCAATTCCAGTGAGTTGAGTATCGTCAATAAGTTGGGTGACAGCCTCGCGGCAGAGGTGTTTTTGGCGGAAGATAAAAGTAATGGGCGTAGCTATCTCGTCAAAAAAATTCGCGCCAACCTCGCACTTGATGGCATTCAAGAACACATCGAACAACAGTTGGTTTACTTGCGCGAGCAACAGATCCCCGACCTGACCATTCCCGAGTTACACAGTAATGGCGGCAAGGAGATCTGTTTGACGCAGCCCTACCCGCGCGCACAACCACTGCGTAACTGGCTTGAAAGCCAAAAAACGGTCGATATTGCCACTTTCCTGGATATTGCCATCGCGCTCAGCGACTGCCTTGTCGAGCGCCATCAGCGCAGTCTTATTCACAAGGGCATTAAACCCAATAATATCTTGATTGCGGAAAATCCCATCCGCATTGAGGTCGTCGATGATGTGCGGGTACTCGACGGCATGCTGATTAGCCAATTTATTCAAAATGAGCAATACCGACGGGAAAGCCTACCCTATATCGCCCCCGAGCAAACGGGGCGAATTCGCATGGATATCAACTACTGCTGTGACCTGTATGCCGTTGGGGCAGTGCTGTATGAGTGTCTCAGCGGCCAGCCGTTGTTTTATGCCGATGATGCCCTGAATATTATCCACTCCCATCTGGCGGAAGAGCCACAGGCGCTGAGCCAGTTAAACCCCAGCTGTCCACCAATTGTCAGTGATATTATTGCTCTGTTGCTGAAGAAAGAGCCCGAGCAGCGCTATCAAAGTGCCGCCGGTCTCAGTGCCGATCTGAGCACCTGCCGGGCAGGGCTGCGCGCAACAACTGAGTCGCAGGGTGCGGTAAGCAGTGATAGCGGGGCGACGCGGGGTATTGCAACCTTCGACTTGCGCCAACACGAATACAGCCAGCGCATCAATATTCCCTCGCGGCTGATTGGCCGCGAGACCGAGCAACAGCAACTGCTTGAGGCCTATGCCAATGTCTGTAAGGGGGCTATGGGTGTGGTTGCCATTTCTGGCTTGTCGGGTATCGGTAAGACGCGCCTAATACAGGAGTTGGAGGCCCCCATAGTTGCCAAGCGTGGCTACTATACCGCTGGCAAGTTCAATCAGTTCGCGCAAAACCTACCCTATAGCAGCCTGGTCGAAGCCTTTCGGCGCCTCGTGCGCCAGCTCTTAAGCGAGGATGTTGAACGACTAGACTACTGGCGTCAGCATATTCAAGCGGTAGTGGGCGACAATGGGCAAATAATTATCAACTATATACCGGAGTTGGAATACATTATCGGTGAGCAGAAGCCCCTGCAGCCGCTGTCACCGATGGAGGAAATGAACCGCTTTAACGGCATTGCCACTGCTTTCATCACCAGTTTCGCCACCGCTGAGCATCCCTTAGTACTCTTCATTGACGATTTACAGTGGTGCGACCAAGCCACCTTCGACCTCTTAAAGATTATTTATAGTCAGCCCGAAAAATACCCCTATTTATTGTTGATTGTCGCTTATCGCAATAATGAGGTTGATGAGAAACATGGCGTAATGGCCATGGAAAATTACATCGAGGCTTCGGAGCTGAGCCTGCTGAAACTCCACCTCTCGGCCCTCGGCCAGAGCTCTATCAATCAAATGGTGGCCTTGATACTCAATACCTATGCCACCCGCACCCACGACCTCAGTGAACTGATCTACAAGGTGTCCGGGGGCAACCCTTTGTTTGTCAACGAGAGCTTGCACTGGCTACACCAAAACAAGCGCATTGCGCTCTCGAACACGGGGCAGTGGGGCTGGGAGAGCGATGCCTTGAGTGACTTTAAGCTGCCCAATAGTGCCAGGGCGCTGTTTTATGACAAGTTAAAAATGCTGCCTCCCTTACAAATCGATTTATTGGCAACAGCCGCCCTGCTCGGTGCAAAATTTCAGGCCGAAAATCTCGCGCTTATCCATCGTCTCTCGTTGAGCGAGCTGTTTAGTCAGCTCAATAAAGTTTTTAGCGAGCAAATCCTCCTTCATGAGAAGAGTGAGCTAAGGTTTTTTCACGACCAAATGCAGGCCGCGGCTGATGGCTTTCTGAATACCGAAGAAAGGCGTCAGCGTCACAGCGATATTGCTCAGGCATTGATTGAGCAGCAACAGGTGGATGAAGATACAGATTTGCAGATCAAACCCAGTGTGCTCAGCGAGAGGATCTATACCATCGTTGAGCATCTGGAGGCCGCGCGATCCGAGAATCCATCTCGAGAGCTAATCGTAGAAGAAATAAAATTCAATTATCGCGCCGGTGTGCAGGCCACCGGGGCCCTGGCACTCGTGGCGGGGCACCACTACTTTGCCCAGAGTGCTGCGCTGTGTGACAAGTATCTCGGCTTCGAGGTGCTATGGCAGTCTGACTATGACTTTATGTACTCACTGTATAAGGCCTATGCACGGGCGGCGTTGATGCTGGGTGAGGTGGAGCAGGTCGACAGCATTATCGATACCACCATTGAGCATACTCAAAGCAGTATGGACCACGCCGAATGCCTGGTGGCTCGCGCTGTAAATGCGGGTACCCAGGGACAAATGCTACTGGCGATTGATTATTCTAATAAAGCGCTAAAGTTGATTGATAGCCCGATCCCCGTTGATGAGCAACAAGTAATAGAAGAAATTAAAAGAATTCGGGAAGAGCTTTGCCGGGATGGGCGCGATATTTTCACGGAAATACGCCGTGCACCCTTGATCGCTCAGCGCGGGGGCTCAATGGAGTTGGACGTCTATGGTGAGTTAACGCCGGCCTACTATGTCACGGGGCAAAATCAGCACGGAAGACTGGTCGGACACCGTGCCGTTGCCCTCGCCGCTGAGCTGGGCGTTTGCAACTCACTGTGTTTTACCGTGGGTATCGCTGCCTTCTACTACCAACTTGATGGTGAGTATCGTTTGTCATCGCGCTACGAGGAGTTGATGGAGCAACTCAACGAGCGCTTTCCCAATAGTTTTGGTCGGGCCAGGGCAACGGCAACAAGCCTCTGGTTGCTCTCCCATAACACCAGAGCCATTGAGGAGATGATCGAGCGCTGCCGCCAGGCGACAGAGAGCTGCAAAAAAAGCGGCGATATCGGCTATGCCGGTTATACAAATTGCGGAACGCTGTATTATTTATTTATGCAGGGGCGTGACCTTAATCAATTTGAAGAAGAATTAAAAAATATTATTAGCTTTGCTCGGCAATACAAGTTGCAGCTTACCGAACATATTGGCGGTGTCATTTACGCCGCACTCCAGCCCTTATTGCACACCACGGTCGACGCTCTTACTCAGCAGAGCCAACAGCGCTTGTTGGCAGAACTGGAGCCGGGGCGAGACAGTATGCCCTTGGCTTTCTATCATGTTTTTAGCAGTCTTAGCGCTTACTTTCTGGGCCAGCAACAGCGTGCGCAACAACAGGTCGAAAGTGCCAAACAACACTTGTCGAGTATTCTCAATACCGTTGCCTACCGGCTCTGGCATGTGGCGCAATATCTCGTCAATATTGAACATTGGCAGAGTGAGAGTCAGGCCGTGCTACTCAAACAAGTCCGTGAATGGGCGGTACACGGCCCCATCCTCCGTCCCTACCTGGCGCTAATGGAGGCGGAAACAACGGTCCAGCAGGGTGATTTCAAGGCGATACGCATTGCCTATCAGGACGTCATTGACGCCAGTCACCAGCAAGGTTACGTGCTACTTGAGGCCGTCGCCAATGAGCGCCTGGCCAGCCAGCTTAAAGCCCGGCAGCACTATGCCTGGCAGAGCTATATTGACAGTGCCAGGGCGCTCTATCTGAGCTGCGGTGCGGCGGCTAAAGTCGAGCAATTACAAGAGCCAATAGCAGGTATTAATGACTCCCCAGAGAGCCCTCAAAGCCTTGCCCCGGCGCTAGTCAATACTGTTCCGGAAAAGACTGTCGAGCCAACAGTGCAGCAAGGTCTTGAAGGCTATGATCTGGAAAATGAGTTGACGTACAACTATCTCTTCAAGGTGGTTAGCGCTATCACTGGCGAATTGAATTTTAATCATTTGTTAAAATTGATTATAAATTCTGTAATGAGTCGTCTTGGCGTACAAACCGGCTACCTATTGATCCATAAAAACCATGAGTTATTGCCCGCCGTCAGCGGGGTTAAGCAAAACGAAATATCACTAGCTTTTAGTAATGAAAATCATTTTTCGACAGAAAATCTAAGTATGGGCATCGCGCACTACTGTCTGCATTCAAAAGAAACAATTATTCTCAACAATGCCTTCGAGGAGGGTGAGTTTGTCAGCGATGCGACGGTATCGAAAAATAAATTGCGCTCTATCCTCTGTATCCCCATTATTATTCAACAACAGGTTCTCGGCGTTATTTATCTTGAGAATAAATTGATAAAATCTGCCTTTAGCGACCGGCAGATAGAAATGACAGGCTTGCTTATTGCGCAGGCGGCCATCGCCCTTAAAAATGCTTCTCTCATTCTAGAAACTCATATTGCCGCCGATGAAATAAAATCCAGAGAGCATCAATTGCGCTCGGTGCTCGATGGTATCGATAGTTTTGCGGGCTTATTAAGCCCCGCTGGCGATGTGCTTTTTTTGAATAAAAAAAGCATGAGCATGGGGTCTTATTCGAGCAGTGATATTGTCGGTAAAACATTTTTTGATTTCCCCTGGTGGAGCTATTCCGCCAGTGTCACGGCACAAATGCGTAGCGACTTAAAGACTGCCGCAGAAGGTGCTGCAGTGACTCGCGATTACCGCTTGTGTCTAGGTGAGGATCGCTTTATTGAGGTCGAATTTACCCTGACGCCAATTTTTGACAGCGCAGGCGAGGTGATCTTCATTGTGCCATCGGGACGCGATATTACTGCCCAAAAGCGCAATGAGGAAGAGCTGGAAAAACTAGTGGCGGAAAGAACGGCCGAGTTAAAGGACAAGCAGGCGCAATTGGCCCATGCCGGGCGCTTGGCGTCACTGGGTGAAATGGCGACCGGAATTGCCCATGAGTTGGGGCAACCCCTGCAAATCATCAAAATCGCCTCCAGTATTATTCGCGATGAGCTTGAAAGCGGAGATTTTGAGCAAGAGCAAATACTCTCCGTTAGCAAAGATATTTCCGAGGAGGTTGATAAGGCCTCGGACATTATCCATAACATGCGAGTCTATGCACATTTTGACGACTCACCCGAGGCCAGAGCCATTGATGTATCTGTGCCGCTGCGCCAGTGCCTGGTGTTTTTTCAACAACAGTTTCACCAGCACAGTATTGAATTGCGGCTGGAGATTGCCGGGGATCTACCAATGGTGCGTGTCGACGCGCAAAAATTCCAGCAAATTGCCGTCAACTTGCTCTCGAATGCACGCCATTCTGTGGATGATAAAGCGCAGATCGAGGGTAAAAGTATTAGTGTCAAACTCTACCCCAACGTCCCTGCTCGGCGCTTAATTTTAGAGGTAGAAGATAATGGTATGGGCATGAATGAAAAGGTTAAAGAGAGCTGCCTCGACCCCTTCTTTACCACGAAACAACCTGGCCAGGGTACGGGGCTGGGACTCTCTATTATCAGTGGCATCATGCGCGAATTTAACTTCGAGATGGAAATCGTTAGCGCGGAGGGTAGGGGGGCTATGTTTAAGGTGAGTATGCCTGTCGAAGCTGGCTAGGCTGAATCAAAAATGAATGGCATCCCCAGTGATAAAATTCGTCGGAGAGCGCTTCTATGCAAGACTTACTAAAAGTAATGATTGTCGATGATGAGGAAAAAATACGAAACTTACTCTCTTATAGCCTACGCAAACAAGCATTGGATGTTACTAGCGCCGGTTCGGGACATGACGCTCTGGAGCTGATGGGTCAACAAAGTATAGATATACTCATTACGGATGTACGTATGCCGGAAATGGATGGCCTGGATCTCGCGCGGCGCGTGCGCAAGCAGTACCCCGATGTGCAAATTATTATTATTTCTGCTCACAGTGATATCGACAGCGCCCTAGAGGCCCTTAAAGTCGGGGCCGTCGACTTTTTACGCAAGCCCCTCGATCCCAAAGTGCTGTTATTGGCGATCAATTCATCGGCAGAAAAAATCCGTCTGCAGCGCGAACTCAAGGAGGCCTATGACTCGCTTGAGCAAGAAAAAGAATTTCTCGCCGTCACCTTGCGCAGCATTGGCGATGGCGTGATTGCCAGTGACCTCGAGGGCCGGGTGAGCATGATGAATAAGGTCGCGGCGGAGTTGACCGGTTGGGCAGCGGATCAGGCCCTAGGGCAACCGCTCAGCAAAGTCTTTCATATTATTAATGAACAAACGCAAGAAGTTTGTGAAAATCCGGCCGCGCAAGCCCTTAAAACGGGACTCATTATTGGCCTAGCCAATCATACTGCTCTTATCGCGAGGGATGGAACCCTGCGCAGTATTGCCGATAGCGGTGCCGCCATTCGCGACCGCGACAGTAAAATCATTGGCAGCGTACTGGTTTTTCGCGATGTCACCCTCGCCAATCGCATCGATGACGAATTGGCCAAAACCAAAAAACTCGATTCTATCGGCGTCCTCGCTGGCGGTATTGCCCATGATTTCAACAATATACTGACCGGTATTATGGGCAATATTAATATCAGTAAGGGTCTTATTGACCCGGCCAGTCGAGCTTATAAATTTCTAGACGCCGCTGAAAAGGCCTCGGAGCGCGCCAGTAAATTAACTCAGCAATTGCTGACCTTTTCTAAGGGCGGGGAGCCGATTCTCGAACTCGCCTCAATTTTTGAGGTCATTCAAGAATCGGCAAATTTCACCCTCTCCGGTGCGAATATTAGTTGTCGTATCGATCGCGACAACGATTTGTGGGCGGCCTCCATCGACAAGGGGCAGATTAGCCAAGTTGTTCAAAATATTGTCCTCAATGCCCGCCATGCCATGCCCGAGGGTGGCACGATCCGTATTCTCTGTGAAAACGTGGTATTGCTTGAGGGCAGTAACGTCGTGCCGCTACTTAAATCCGGTGACTATATTCGCATCGATATTGAGGATGAGGGCGTGGGTATCGCAGAAAATCAGATTGACAAAATATTTGACCCCTATTTTACCACCAAGCACGAGGGTAGTGGTCTGGGTATGGCGGTGACTCACTCCATTATCCATAAGCACTCGGGTCATATCTCCTGCCAATCAAGCTTGGGTGAGGGCACAAAGTTTACTATTTACCTACCGGCAGTAAAGACGGCTCTTCTGGTTGCTGATGACAACCGTGAGACCCTTGAAGGTAGTGGCACCATACTGGTGATGGATGACGAGACAATGATCCGCGAAGTCACTCAGAGTATGCTCGAAGTGGGTGGTTACGATGTCGTTCACGCCGTCGATGGCGATCAGGCTCTGGCTGTGTATGGCGAGGCGATGAAGTGCGGTCAGGCGATTAAGCTGGTAATCATGGATCTCACCATTCCGGGGGGCATGGGCGGTCGAGATACTATTAAAAAACTCTTAGATATTGATCCGCAAGTCTGCGCGCTGGTTTCGAGTGGTTATTCTAACGACCCCGTCATCGCCAACTATCAAGACTATGGCTTTAAGGGTTTTATTATTAAACCCTATCTGAGTAGTGATTTATTGCGTGCAGTTGGCAAGGCCATTTCATCGCTTTAGTGTGTCTGTGGACTTAATTTCTGGGTACGGATGAAACCCTACCGCTCTTGCGGAGTCGCAGTTTCTACCTGTCAATAGTGCGGTCAACTCGACCAAGTCTCGATGTTACTTATTGTCGATTGACTATGGCCTATCCTGCCAGTACTTTTCGGCGGCCCATTATTCCCTTAAGGCTGTAATCTCAATTACTTGTACGCGGCGTTACCGCCAGTATTGATGGGTCATTGCGCCATGGCTACGGTCATGCTGTTAGGAATAAATAACGAATAAATATGGAAATAATTGAATGAATGATCGTCCCGATTTTATCTATGCCGGTGGCTCGCCAATTATGCACACGCCGTTACAACTAAAAAAAGCCAATATGTACGGCTTCTTTCTCAAGGGAAAGTTGCCAGTTTTACAGAAAACCATTGATGAAACACTGAATATGGTGGCAGCTGGCAAGTTAAAGCTAAAAGTACTTTCACCCTATGTATTGACCACCTTTACGCGGGTTGGCCATGCCAACTCTACGGTTGCGGTCGATAAAGACAAGGGCTGGATCACCGAGGTGGATATTGTCACCTGGGTAATTGTTGGGCAACTCGATGATGACGGGGATATCGCCCACGTTTATAGTTATCCCTGCCATATTTTTGTCGATAGTGGCATGGCGATGATCAATGGTCGTGAGTTGTACGGTTACCCAAAATACCTGTGTGAGTACCAAATTCCCGAGTTGGGCGCTGATCCATTGCACTTTAGTGTTAATGCTCAAGGCTTTAAGACGTTCTCTGTTGAGTCGGAGATGGCTCTGCATCCCTTGCTGGAGGTGAATGCCAGCAAAAAAAATAATCCCCATCGGCCGATCAAGAATTTCATTGATTTTTTGGAGCAGGCTTTTGAAGTTCTTCGCTCCATGCCCGACTTTTTAGACCTCGATGCCGCTGCTTGGCAAGAGGTGATCTCAATGTTGATGAAGCCACATATCCCGCAGATTTTTTTAAAGCAGTTTCCAGATTCAGCCGGTGTCAAAGCGGTGTACCAGGCGCTGATCACGGCACCAGCGAATGTTGATAAGGTGCACAGCGGTTCGATATTGGGTTATGAATACGAGGCGACGGTGCATAATTTCGATAGTTTTCCCCTCGATAAAACCCTGGGTTTAGACATCGGGGTCTCGCCGGCGATCATGCCCTACAACCTGTATTTTGATTTTACGGTCACGGCGGGTGAAGAGCTGGTTGATAACTCGCAGGTTCAACGCGAAAAAATTGCCATCTTGGGGGGCGGGGTTAGTGCCATGACCAGCGCCTATTATTTGACCAATGAAGAGGGCTGGGAAAATAAATACGATATAACGGTCTATCAAATGGCTTGGCGTTTGGGTGGCAAGGGTGCCAGTGGCCGCAATGCCGAATACGGTGAGCGCATTGAAGAGCACGGCTTACATATTTGGTTCGGGTTTTATGAAAACGCCTTTGCGATGATGAAAGAGGCTTACACGGCGCTCGACCGACCCAGTGACGCGCCGCTCGCGACGTGGCAAGAGGCCTTTAAACCCCATGATTTTATCGCGCTGTCTGAGCATATTAATCAGGAGTGGAGAACCTGGCCGATAATGTTCCCGACACTACCAGGCGAGCCGGGTGATGGCAGTGAGTCGATTACCCTCTGGAATATTGCCGTGGCAGCATGGGGTTGGATTAAAAAATTGCTGGCCGATTTTCACGACCTGCGTGAACAGTCGGTGCCGGCGCTTAAAATCTCTGAGTCCGACAAGCACCTCAGTTGGTTCAAGCGACTGGCCGAAGAAGTTAAAGAGAATTTTGACGAGCTGGGTGATGATATTTCAAGTGCTATCGATACTCTGCACACGCTGATTCACAATATGTCCGGTGTCTTCACTGATCATTCATCCTTGCAGCGATCACTGTTGAAGCAGGGCTTGCAGACGATTAAAGAATCCATCGAACGGGATATCGATGCCGAGCTCGATAGTCACGATGAGTTACGGCGTCTTTTTATTACCATCGATCTCGGCCTAGCGGTGCTGACGGGCATGTTAGAGGACGATGTGTTTGAGCAAGGTTTCGATGTCATCAATGATATCGATTTTTATGCTTGGTTGGAAAAACACGGCGCCAACCCAAAGTACAGCGTGCACTCCGCACCGATTCGCGGTTTTTACGACTTGGTATTTGCCTACGAAGGCGGCGACTTTAATAAGCCCAATGTCGAAGCCGGCACTATATTGCGCGCGATGATGCGTATTGGCGTTTGTTATAAGGGCAGCGTGATGTACAAGATGCAGGCGGGTATGGGCGATACCGTGTTTACACCGATTTATGAAGTCTTGAAAGAGCGTGGGGTGAAGTTTAAGTTTTTCCACAAAGTCGATGAGCTCATACCCCAGGGCGATAGCATCGAAGAAATCCACCTCACGCAGCAGGTGAGCGTGGTGGACGGCAGTGAGCTTTACGACCCATTAATCGATGTTAAGGGCCTGGGTTGCTGGCCAAGCACGCCGCTCTATGGGCAGATAGACCCGCAACAAGCCGCTCTGCTACAGGCGGAAAATGTCAACCTTGAGTCTAACTGGAGTAACTGGCCCGAGCTGTATCAGGCTGAATTTGGCCAGCCACTCCCGGCACTGACACTGAAGAAGGGGAGGGATTTCGACCGCATCGTGTTCGGTATATCGGTGGCGTCGATTCCGCAAATTTGTCCGCAGTTATTGGCGCAAAGCCCGGCGCTGCAGACCACCTGCAAAGAGGTCAAGACCGTGGTCACTCAAGCCTACCAGGTTTGGATGAATAAGGACCTCGCCGAGCTCGGTTGGAGCGATCTGCCGGAGGGCCAGGAGCCTGTGTTGAGTGGCTTTTCAGAGCCCTATGATACCTGGGCACCGATGGATCAACTGCTCTGTCGTGAAGATTGGCCGGCCGGTGAGCAGCCCCAAAACGTCTCCTATTTCTGCAGTGCCATGCCGGTGGATAACTTTCCGCCTATCACCGACCACGAATTTCCCGCGCGCTGTAAGCAGCAGGCCAAGGAGAATGCCCTTGAGCAGCTCGATCAGCGCATAACGGCACTCTGGCCCTATGCCGGCAGTGCCGGTGATTTTAAGTGGCAGTGGCTGCTTGACCCGGACGGAGGTAGTGGCAAGGCGCGCTTTGACAGTCAATTCTGGCGTGCCAATATTGATCCCTCCGAGCACTATGTGATGTCGGTGGTGAATAGCAGCCAGCATCGTATCGCTACCGATGGCTCCGGTTTTAATAATTTATTTATGACCGGTGACTGGATTAAAACCGGCCTCAATGCCGGTTGTGTCGAGGCAGCCGTGATGGCAGGCATGCAATGCTCGCGGGCAATGATTGGTTATCCAAAGATCATCAAGGGTGAAACAGACTTTTGATTGACTAGCTGCGGCGAGGCGCTGAGTCTTATCGGGTTCAGCGCCTGGTGGCCAGTGTCAGAGTCTGTGCATCATCGGCCCTGGCTTGACGCTGTGATGTTTTGTATTGATACATGCGTTGGTCAGCTAGGCTGATCATCTCGTGGGTTGATGTGCACTCGTGGGCATTGGCGATGCCGTAGCTGATACCCACCCCTCGATAGTCATTTTCACTCAGTTGCTGTTCAATGCGGGCAATGGCGGCATTGATTTCACTTTTCCTATCCATCGTTGCGACAATGGTGAACTCATCGCCGCCGATGCGGTAAACCTGGCAGTCATCCATTGGCAGCTTGCTGAGGTGAGCGGCAAATGTGCACAGTAGCTGGTCGCCACGCAAATGCCCGTGGTTATCGTTCACACGCTTCATTCCGTCTAAATCAATCAGGTAGAGAACCTGTTGGGAGCCATCATGTTCCAGGGGTGCTGAATCAAAAAGCTGGTTAAAGTCTTGGTCAAAGGCGTGGCGATTGGCGATGCCGGTGAGGTGATCGGTGCGCGTCATGGTGAGCATTTTTTGCAGGCTTTGTAGGGCCTGGTCTTTGTCATTGGAGAGAATTCGAATCTTGTCCGCCAGTGCCAACGCCAGCAGAATCGCATCGAAGGTGCCACCGATTAAGGTAAACAGCTCTGCGTTTCGAATCGGATCGTGAAGCAAACCAAGGTTGGCCGGCAGGATAATCATACCCGGTACAAGCAGGGCAATAAACGCGAAGACGAAATAACGCGCCGGTCGAAAGCCACTGCGCATACAGGCAATAGAGCTAATAAGCGCGAGGGCCAGCCAATAGCTAATGGCCAGGGTGGCCAGCGTATGTGCATAGGGCAGGGCGATAAAACAACTGGGTAGCAATAACAGCGGCAACCAGTAGTTGACTCGACTCCAGGCCGCTAGGCGCGGGAAGCGTTTCTTTAGCTCCAGAAATTCCATATAGAACAAGGTGTTCAAGATGGGTAATAAAAAGAAAGGGATATAGTGTAGTTGCAGGTTGTGTAAGTGGAAGAGCTCGGCGGGAAGATGGAAGGTAAATGCCCAGGCTAAAAAATAGGCGGTGAGATAAACGGCATAGTAAATATAGGCCCTGTCGCGGGTACTGATAAAGATGAAGAGATTATAGAGAGCGAGGGTGAGGAGAGCGCCAAAAGCGATCAGTGTCAGCACATTCTCCCAGGCCACGCGGTGCTTGAACTGCGCTGCGGACAGCCATTCAAAATCGGGAAAAGAGGCGAAGTAGGGACTGTCAATGCGCAGTAGTAGTTTCGCCTGAGCCCCGGGGGCTAAAGACAGGTTTTTGCCATAGTGCAACAGATAGTCATGGCTGGCGGTGTAGCCCGTTTTAAAGCCTTGTACCCGGCCGTGTTCCGAGTAAAGCCTAACCTCAACGTTTTCAATCAGTGTGCCGCCGGGGTTCATCACCCAGGTGGCAATATCACTGTTATTGCGCAATTCAACGTAATACCAATAGTGACCCCCGAATAAGTTGATACTTGGGACGGAGGGGAGCTGGGCGATAAAGCTGGGGATTGCAGCGGCAGAGTGGGGGAAGTCTTCTTCGCCGGCGCGATACAGCTGGCCGCTTTGATTGAGCAACGTCGCCTCGCCGCTGTGGATGGTGACAATATTGGCTTGTCCAAGTGGTGCGAATAAAAACAGTAGCGCGGCGAAAAAGTACATGCGTGACAAGGTTACAGGTGCGATCTTGGCACCTTGGTATATCCTATCTTTGTGAAAATATATGGCCTTTAGACACACAGCTAATACCTATTTACTTCCTTTAAATAAGTTCAGGGCTTGGAGAAAGGGTTTGTCGGTGAATTATTGTTGTTGTCGCCCATCGGATGAGTTTAACCTAGGCCACTTTGAAATGCATCTCGGGGTATTGAGCGCTGGTCAGTAGCCAATACTAGGCTCTGAGCCCCGTAGAGGCCCTGTCGCCAGCTATTCCCCCTGCAAACATTACACTCTTAAAGTGAGCCGAGCCTACAGGGTGGATTTGCTCTGGTGTCGCGGATCGTGTGGCGGGGAGAGGCTGATTATTTATGGGCGGCTGAGGCTGATAGGAGAGCATAACCCCGGGCAGGGTTGTGGTGTTCAGAGCTTTAGCCTCTATCGCCAAGAGGCAATGAGTCTGGCCGAGGTGATACTTTTTTTCAGGAACTGCTAAATTACGATCCCGGTAGATCATGCCGGGTTAAAGGCCAGCTCGCGGTAGAGGGCACGTTAGTGTCATCGGTCGTGATACATTGCGGTCGCGACAAGATCTATCCCTTGCTATGGCGCGATGGGTGGCCGAGGGCGAGGCGTAACCCCAGTTGGTATTGATCACCGATGGGATTTAAAAACATCAAGTTGGAATAATTTCACACGACGTTTACAGTCAGTAAACGTCGACATTAAAACCATAAAATGGGGAGTTAGATATGGGACGGGTTGAAGACAAAGTAGCATTGATTACCGGCGGTACGGCGGGCATTGGCTATGCAACGGCAGAGTTAATCGGCAAAGAAGGCGGTAAAATAGCGATCACCGATTTGCGCCCGGTTGAAGGTGAGGCCTCGGCACAAAAACTGCGTGACCAGGGCTATGACGCGATATTTATCGAGCAGAACGTCACCGATGAAGCGCGCTGGAAGGAAGTGGTGGCCGCCGTAGTCGAGAAGTACGGCCGTCTCGATATTCTAGTGAATAACGCCGGTGTGGGCGAGCAGACCGATCTCGAAGAGAGTGATCTAGCTCATTGGCGCTTTGTAAACTCGGTGAATATGGAAGCCGTGTTTATGGGTACTCAAAACGCCATTAAGCAAATGAAGCTTAACGGTGGCGGCAGTATCATTAATATTTCCTCCATTGAGGGCATTGTCGGTGATCCACGCTTTGGCGCCTATAACGCCAGCAAGGGTGGCGTGCGTCTGTTTACCAAGTCGGCGGCACTGTATTGTGCCGAGAAAAAATACAATATTCGCGTTAACTCCCTACACCCCGGTTTCACCGTGACACCGATGGTTGACGGTGCGGTTGATCAGTTTTCAGCCGCTGATGCCGAGCGTATTAATCGCGAGATCGCCATCGGTTATATGGCCGAGCCCATTGACCAGGCCTATGGCATCTTGTTTTTAGCCTCTGACGAGTCGCGTTATATGACCGGTACCGAGCTGATTATCGATGGCGGCTTTACCTGCCACTAAAACTTAGGGAGGAGATGGATATGGGCAGAGTACAGGACAAAGTGTGTTTGATTACCGGCGGTACCGGTGGCATCGGCTACTCGGCGGCAGAGTTAATGTGCCGCGAAGGCGGCAAGGTGGCGCTTACCGATATTCGCCCTAAAGAGGGTGAAGCTGCGGCGCAGACGCTGCGCGATCAGGGTTATGCCGCGATCTTTATTGAACAGGACGTGACCAGTGAAAGCCGCTGGCCAGAAGTCATCGCCGCCGTGGTTGCCGAATACGGCCGTCTCGATGTACTGGTGAATAATGCCGGTGTTGGCGCTGCGACCGATCTTGAAGAGAGCGATCTGGCCCATTGGCGTTTTATTCAGTCGGTGAATCTGGAATCCGTGTTTATGGGCACCCAGAACGCGATTAAGCAGATGAAGCTCAACGGTGGCGGCAGTATCGTCAATATATCTTCTATTGAAGGTATTATCGGCGACCCGCGCTCGGCAGCCTACAACGCCAGCAAGGGGGGGGTACGTCTCTTTACCAAGTCGGCGGCGCTGTATTGTGCGGAGAACAAATACAATATCCGCGTTAACTCGGTGCACCCCGGTTTTACCAAAACGCCGATGGCGGCGAGTGCCGGTGATTTATTTGGCCCGGACGACTTAGTGCGCATTCAGCACGAGATTGTTATCGGTCATATGGCGGAGCCCGAGGATCAGGGTTACGGCATTTTGTATCTAGCATCGGATGAGTCGAAGTATGTCACCGGTACCGAGCTGATTATCGATGGTGGCTATACCTGCCACTAATGCCACCGTGCTCGGGCCTAGGCGAGAAGTATTGCCTTGGCTCGGGCTAGCCGTTTAAAAGGTCATTGCATGCGTTCGATACTTCTCCTCAATGCCAAGGGTGGCTGCGGTAAAACCACTGTGGCGACGAATATCGCCGCGTATTACGCGCTCAAGGGCAAGAAGGTGGTGTTGGCGGACTTTGATCCCCAGGGTTCCTGTATGGCCTGGCTGGAGGCCCGCCCTGCCGATCGGCCACGTATTCGCGGTTTGGCGGCATGGCACAACACGGTTCGCGTGCCGAAAAATACCGAGTATTTAATTATCGACAGTCCGGCGGCGATCGGTGGTCGCCCGTTGGCGAAATTGGTGCAGCGGGCCGACAGTATTTTAATTCCAGTGCTGCCATCGCCGATTGATATTCGCGCTGCCGAGCACTTTATCGGCAAGTTGAATGCGTTGCGTCGGGTGCTCAATACCGAGGTGAAATTGGCGACGATGGCCAATCGCGTGCGTGAAAACACCCTGGCGGCGGAGGATCTCGATGACTATCTCGAAATGATTAAATTGCCCAGTGGTAAAAAAGTGCCCTACCTCGCGATGTTGCGGGCCAGTCAAAATTACATTCGCGCCGCCGAGGAGGGCCTGTCTATTTTTGAGTTTGCCCCGGCGCGGACATTACTGGATCGGGAGTGCTGGACGCGGGTTTTTCGCTGGCTCGACAGTCAGCGCAGTCTCCCTGCACTACAAAGTTAATAGCCGGGGTGAGTCATCAACACTCGGTAATAGCCATAAAAAAGCCGCGAATAATCGCGGCTTTTTTATACTCAGCTGAAGTGCTGAGGGTTTAGGTGGCCGTGGTGCCACCGTCGACCACGATTTCGGCACCGGTCACCCAGGGTGACTGGTCACTAGCCAGGTACAACGCGGCATTGGCAATGTCCGAGGGCTGGCCGATCATGCCCATGGGGGTGGCGCGATCGAAGGCACTTTTGACTTTATCTGCGGAGGGTGCGAGGCCGGCATCGACGAAACCCTGCAGCACACTCTCACCCATATTGGTGGGGATCAGGCCGGGGTGAATGGAGTTGACGCGGATGCCGTATTTCAAGCTGGCGAACTCGACGGCGGCAGCCTTGGTGAGTAGCTTAACGCCACCCTTACTGCCACAGTAGGCGCCGAGACCGGAGTAGCCGCGCAGGCCGGCAACCGATGATAGATTGATGATTGAGCCGCCTTTACCGGCAATGCCGCCGGGCTTCATGGCTATACAGGCGTGCTTGAGGCCGAGGAACACACCGCTAACGTTGATCTCGAGAACGCGTTTGAAATCTTCTAGCGAGGTGTTTTCAAGTAGGGCACAGATTTCGATGCCAGCGTTGTTGATGACTACGTCGAGGCCGCCAAATTGTTTGACGGTGTCAGCGGTCACACGCTCCCAATCGGCCTCGCTGGTAACATTGTGGGGTAGAAAGGCAGCACGGCCACCAGCCTCTTCTATTTCTTTTACCGTGGCGCGGCCAAGATCTTCAAGGATATCGGTGATCATGATCGTCGCGCCAGCGCGTGACAGGGTTTTGGCAATTTCGGCGCCCAAGCCGCGAGCGGAGCCGGTAATTAACGCGACTTTACCTTCCATTGAAATAGAAATGTTTGACATGAATATATCCTTCGTTGGCAGTGGTAGGAGCAAGCGCCCCTTGAAATTCGGCGCCCAGTCTAGCAGTTTTTTGCGGGACTTTAGTCGAGGGCTTTATTGCGGTATTCGGAGGGTGAGCAAGCGCACCAGCGCTTGAAGGCACGGCGAAAACTGGTGGTGTCCTGATAGCCGAGGTTCAGGGCAATGGCATCTATCGAGTGCTCGGTGTTGCGCAGGGCATCGGTCGCTAGTTGCTTGTGGACACTATCGCGCAGCTTGCGGTAGGTGGTGCCTTCCGCTTGAAGGTAGCGAATAATGGTCCGCGATGAGAGGTTAAAGACCTTGGCGAGGTCTTCGAGACTGGGCATATTGTCGGGTTGGCGGCGCATCAACTCGAGCACGTGGCTCATGGTCAGGTTGTTGGAGCGCAGTTCCTGCATCTTTTGCTGTAGCTGATCCTCGGCAAGACGATGAATATGTTCATCGGCGGTAATGCAGCGCTTGTCCAGGATGGCCTTGGGTAAGATCATCATGTGCTTGTTGCCGTTAAAGCTGATTTCACCGGAAAAAAAGTTGCCGTATTCGTCGGCATACTCGGGTGGCGGGAAGGCGAAGACCACTTGAGCGCAGACCAGGTTTTGGCCACTGACAAATTCCAGAGCGTTTTGCATGGTTAGCATCATCGCCTCGACCACCACTGTCTGGAATTCCGGATTGCCGTGGGTTTCGACGATTTCGACAATGACGCTGTCCTTGTCGTAGTAAACCTCGAGGTCGCAAAAGGTAATGGCGGTGTGGTAGTACTTGGCGGCATCGTGAATGGCCTGGCCGACGGTCTCGCTGCTGATCACGGCAACGCCCATGGCGCCGTGGCTGGAAATATGAATTTGTCGGCCGATGGAGAGGCCGGCGTCGGGCATGTTCTGGCTTTCCATGAGCTCAAAAATAGCGTCGGAAAGGGGGTCGAAGGCGACTTTTTCCGAGGAGTCGGCGAGCTGTGCTTTGCTAATGCCGTGCCGGGCAAAGCAAGCCTCAACCTCGTCACTGTGGCCCATGGTATTGAATACCAGGTTGGCGTAGGCCGATGATACCCAGAGGCCACTGTTAATGTCTAGGGGGCTTTTTTTGGGTGCGACGGGTTTATTCTCGGGGGGGGTATCGGCTGACATAAGTAGGGTCAATTCCAGTGGGTCGCTAGCTAAAAATCGTTGTCTATAGCGCCCGAAGTCGGGGGTCTATTATCGCGTGTAAGCTGCACCCGAGACTTAGTGTAGCTGATAAAAGCATGGATTACTTGCTACAGATTGTTACAGCTTTGCCCCTAGGGCTTGTTATCTACGGCCGCTTAGGGGCGGGGTATTGGGGCAATCGCTGACGACGCTTGAGGTTTTCGTGCAGCGCTTTTTGTACACTAAGCCGACACTTCGACGCAGACAAAAATAACAGGGGTTTATAAGTGAAAATTGATAGTAGTTTTAGTTTTGGTGACAAGATGGACGATATTGATTCGATTAAGGTCGGTTACCGGGCCTTTGAAGGTCAGGGTTTTGATGGCGTGGTCACCGCCGAGATACAAAATGATCCCTTCCTCATCGTCGGCATGGGCGCCGACGCTACCAAAAAAGTCGAACTGCGCACTGGCATCGCCGTGGCCTTCGCGCGCAGCCCAATGACCACCGCCTACACGGCCCACGATTTAAATGCCTACTCTAAGGGGCGCTTTACTCTCGGTTTGGGTTCGCAAATTAAAGCGCATGTGACCAAGCGCTTTGGTATGCCCTGGCATGGCCCGGCCAAGCAGATGAGTGAGTTTATCCGCTCCCTGCATGCGATATGGGATTGCTGGTATGACGACGAGCCGCTGGGTTTTCGTGGTGACTGCTATACCCACACCTTGATGACGCCCGACTTTACGCCGAAAAATACGGAATATGGCCGCCCCAAGGTGGTGATGGCTGCGGTGGGTCCGAAGATGCTGCAAACCGCCGCACGGGATGCCGACGGTTTGATAGTCCACACTTTTAGCACGCAAAAATTCATTGAAGAGCGCATCCTGCCGAATATAAATGAAACGCTGGCGGCAAAGGGTAAATCGCGCAGTGATTTTGAAATTTCCCTGCCGCCCTTTGTGGTCACCGGGCAAACCGAAGAAGAATTCGAGGCCTGTAAACAAATGGTCAAATATCGCCTTTCCTTCTATGCCTCGACCCCGGCCTATAAGACCGTACTGGAATGCCACGATTGGCAGGATTTACACCCGAAACTGAACCACCTTTCGAAGAATAACGGCTGGGACAAAATGCCGGATTTGATTAGTGATGAGATGCTTGAAACCTTTGCTGTCGTCGGTGAGCCGCTACAGGTTGCCGAGAAAATGAAAGCCCGCTACGGCAATTTGGTGGACAGGCTGACACTGGAAAACAGTTTGCCGGCGGATGTGCTGGCCAAACAGATGGCGATTATTAAGGCTTAAGTTGAGGGTCTTGAATTTGCAGTAGAAAATATTTTTGATTGTTTGTAGGGCATCACTGCAGGGTGAATAAAGTACCCCGGAAGGTGACGTTAAAAATTAAAACCTGGAAAATAGGGCTTTGATTTTTAACGTCCGTATTGGTTTTCCTAGGCTGCTGCTTCTTGGTGCGGGGTGTTGGGCTTCGAGTTCTCGAGGCGTGATTGAATCTTGCCCATGTTTAATAATAAATAGACCGCGCCAGTAGGCTTGCTGAATAAGTTGAGAAATGTAAACCAAATGGCCGCCGATTTGACAGAGCGTTCAAAGAAATAAATAACTAAAGCAAAAAGACCAAATCCCAGTAATAGATTGGAGGTTGTGGCAAAGGCCAAGGATTCAGGCTGGCCGAGGATGTCGAAAAATGTCGATAGGGCGGGGTCGGTAACGAGCACCACAGCCATGACATATAAATGTAAAAGCGCTCGTAGAATAAGAACTAGCTTAACCATAAAAACTTCGTTATTAATTGATTATTATTCTCTCGATGGTATTCGTCGTTGGATTGTTTGGCAAGGATGGGTAGAACCATCTAACTTAAGTAGATGCCGTTAGTGTGTTTAATAAAAATAAGGAGATTATTGCCATAGCTGTTCTAGGAAATGCTGTTGTGCCAAAAATTGGCGCCGATCAATTAATCGTAGAAATTCGCAACGAGGCTTTGGTGAGGGCCCCTATCGATGCCTTCGCCCCGGACATTGTCTATGGCAATGGCCCGCTGGCGGATATTGTCGGTATTGCGGCGCTGCGGGATTACTTTGTGCCGATGTTGGAGTCCGCTGGAAGTATTGAATTTCGTGTCTCGCGGTTGATGGTCGCCGGTAATCAGTGTCAGTGTAGAGCGGCCCGCCTTTGGAAAGTACTGCCGATAAAAAATAAATAGCCTGCCCAGCTGAGCAAGCCTCCTCCTGTGTCGCGACAGGGCATGGGGCACTATGTGCTAATGTCTGTCACCACCTTGTGGTCCGGTAATTTAATCGCTAGCCACAAAAAAACCGTGCTGAGTTGAAATTTGGCCTCAGGATGACGCACACTGTGCGGATAGATTAATTATCCAGCGCTCGATAGCTTTGTATCACTAGGCTGGTCAAAAAAAATTCACAATAAAGGAAGAGAGCACGATGAGTAATCGACTTGAGGGTAAAGTAGCTATTATTACCGGCGGTGCCAGCGGCATCGGCGAGGCGCATGCGCACCTTTTTGCACGCGAGGGAGCCAAGGTCGTCATTACCGACGTTCAGGAAGAACTTGGTGCCAAGGTAGTTGCGGCAATTCAGAGTGAGGGCGGTGATGCCCTCTTTATCCGCCAGGATGTCACCAGCGAGTCCGATTGGGAAAATGTCGCCAGCCAGACGGTTGAGAAATACGGCGCCATTACCACCCTGGTCAACAATGCCGGTGTTGGTAATTTCACCGGTGTTGAAGAGGAGACGCTGGAAGGTTTTAACCGCGTGGTCGCGATTTGCCAAACTGGCGTTTGGCTGGGCATGAGGGCCTGTATGCCCGCGTTGAGAAAGTCGGGCAACGGCGCCATCGTTAATATCTCATCATTGTTCGGCATTATCGGTACGCCGAGCATGATTTCCTATCACGGTGCTAAAGGTGCGGTGCGCTTGATGAGCAAATCGGCGGGTTTGGAATATGCCCAGCAGGGTGTTCGGGTCAACTCGGTACACCCCGGAATTATCGAAACGCCGCTGGCTAAAACCATGGGTGAGGAGCAGATGAAGGCGATTATTGCCTCGACCCCGATGGCGAAAATGGGTCGCCCCATTGATATCGCCACCATGTCACTGTTCTTGAGCTCTGATGAAGCGGCGTTTATCACCGGTTCTGAGTTTGTTGTCGACGGTGGCTGGGGCGCGCAGTAAGCGGCAGTACTCACGTCGCCAGGCCTCTATTGATAGGCCTGGTGTTAGTAAAAAAGGCCGGGGCTGAGATAACCCCGGCCTTTTTTATGGCTGGTGAACTGATTTAATCAGCCATCACCGTGGCGCAATAGGCGCCCCGAATAGACATCGGTTTCCTTGTCGTTTTCAAGAATGACTTCGCCGTTGACCAGTACATAGTTATAGCCCTTGGCCTTTTGTACGCGGCGCCATTCATTGCCGGGCATATCGTGGACAATTTCTGCGGGCAGCACCTCGAGGTTTTCATAATCGTAAACGACGATATCTGCCGGTGCCCCCTCTTTGATTTGGCCTCTGTCTTTAAAGCCGGCGAGGGACGCCGGTAAGGTACTCAGACGCCAGTGAACATCTTCAAGGGACAGCATTTTATGTTCGCGGACATAGGTGACAATGGCTTCGGTCGGATAGCGCCCGGCAGTCAGAAAGCGAGTGTGGGCGCCGCCGTCAGAAACACCAAAGGTAATAAAGGGGTCGTCAATAATCTCCTTCATGTATTCGAGGTTACCGGCGCTGGGCAATGAGGCAAAAAATTCGGCCTTCAGGTTGGTGCCGACAGCGATATCGAGCATGGCGTCGACGGGGTGTTTAGCGGTTTTTTCCGCAATCAGACTGAGTTTATGGTCTTTAAATTCACCGAACAGGTCGGAGTTAGTGCGTATTAGCACGGTATCTTCCAGTGGCCCGGTGGCGGAAAACCCGGGGGGATTGTCTTTTAGGCTCTGGCGCAGCGCTGGGTCAGCCATTTTTGCTAGGCGTTCTTCAAAGGTGCCGGTGGTGACATGACGCCAGGCCTCGGAGTCGTCCCAGAGGTTCCACTCGTCGAGGGAAAAGTTAAAGCCACCGTCTGTGGTTAGGCCCTGACCGTAAACCTTGTTGCCGCGAGAATGGCATTCATTGAGCCATTTGAGGGCGTCGCGGTGCACGCTGGGATCGCTGGCATTGGCTTGCACGACATTATAAAGCACGGGTCGACCACTGATCTCGGCCAGCTCTTCCATGTGGGCGCGATCTTTCTCAGGCTCATTACCACTGAGCATGGTCATTTGAATAAAGCCCTCGTTGCGTTTTGCGAGCACCTTGGCGAGGGCAATACAGGTCTCGTTGTGCATCACGTCGGTGGGCATCGGCGTACCGTCGTAGTCGCGCTGTATATCGGCACCACAACCCGGGGCCAGACGCTGGGCCGACCAGCCACAACCGCCGGCATCCATCGCCTCTTCGAGTACGTGAATGATTTCTGCCTCTTCTTCAGGTGTTGGCAGGGCGCCGGCTTTTGCACGCTCCATACCCATCACCCAGATCAGCAGGGGTACCAGAGGCACATAGGGCAAAATGTTGATGGCCTTGGGGGTGCGGTCGAGGCTGTCGAGATAGTCGGGAAAGGTTACCCAATCCCAGGGCATGCCCTCTTTCATCGATTCAAGGGGGATGGCTTCTACCCGTGTCATCGACAGCATAGAGCGCTCGCGCAACTCGGGTTTTACCGGGGCAAAACCAAAGCCGCAGTTGCCGATAACCACCGAGGTAATGCCGTGCCAGCCCGACAGGGTACAGTAGGGATCCCAAAAAACTTGTGCATCGTAGTGGGTGTGTAGGTCGATAAAACCGGGGCAAACATGCTTGCCCTCGGCGTCGAGCACCTGCTTGGCATCGGCGCTGTCGAGGCGACCTATTTTGGCAATAATGCCATCTTTAATACCGATATCGCCCTTGTAGCGGGGGATGCGGGTGCCGTCAAAAATAATACCGTTTTGAATAATCGTGTCGTAGGTGGACATGCTGAAACTCCTGCGTGGCGGGCAGGATTACATCTGGCCAATAACCTTAACCAACATTCTTTATAACGAAACTGCGTTGCATACTACAAGGTGTGCTCTATCTAGCGAATAGATGTAACCCGAGCCTTATGGATGATTTATTGTTATTTATCTCGTTACGGTACTGCTTCGTACACGCGACTGCAAGGCAAAGGTCTCTGGGACGGATTACTAGAGACGGCGTCTAAGGTATCGAGCCCTGCCACTGATGGCTGATGTTAAGGGCGTTTAAGTGTTGTAACTATAGGCCAGGGATGAGCGCAGTAAGCTGAGTTTGGCGGCGGGCTCAATGGCCATGATTTCACAACCCAAGGACTGTAAGTTTTGATTGTCGTGGTCGGGTTTATTCCAGACGATGCGCAGGCCGAGCTGAATGGTGGTTTGCCCCCTTTTTGGGTGGGGCAGGTCGACGGAAACCAGGCGCCGTTGATCGACTGGTAGGTTAAGGCCGGAAAACAACATAAAGCCATTGGTGGATATATCGGCGATATAGCCGATGGTCGCCTGATTGACAATATCGTAGACCTTGGCAAGCGCGGTGTAGGCGGAGCGGGGCGGGCGTTGGGCTTGCCGTCTTTCCACCTTGGCTTTAATGGGCTGGGTTAGGAGGTCATGTAGAGCAGCGTTGTCTGGCTTGAGTGCTTTCACCGTGAACTCCAGGTCAATGGGGTGGATTAGCGAGCCCTTAAAGGATCGTAACTTTGTCGCGATGGCGGCCCCGTGAAGCGATCGGTGGCTATTGCCTGGCGCGATTTCCCTGTTGTAGCCCGTCTCGATGTGCTGTGGCGAGTCAATCTTTCGCAGCCCTCGATTTTAGCACGGCATTTTGCGATGTGAAATAGACGCGACTGCCGGTCAGGCTAGAGGTGAACATCAGTGCGATGACCATGCCTACCCAGAAACCCTCAACCCCCAGTGGCGGCCCCCACAGATCAGTCAAGGCCAGGGAGTAGGACAGCGGAAAGCCGATGAGCCAATAACCGACAAAGGCCAGTACCAGGGTAATGCGAGTATCCTTATAGCCGCGCAGTGCGCCATTGCCACCGATGTTGATGGCGTCAAAAACACGAAATATGGCGGCGTAGACCAATAGTGATGCGGCAAGCTCTTGTACCGCCTTATCGGGTGTAAATAGGGCGGCGATTTGATGGCGAAAGAGCAGCACAAAGGCCCCCTGCGCGAGGGCAATGATGGCCGTTAGGCAGAGCCCGGTGGCGCAAATGCTACGCGCCCGAACGGCTCGCTGGCGGCCTAGCTCGTGGGCAACCAGTATTGAAATGGCCTGGGAAATACCCATGGGCACCATAAACATCATCCAGTCGAAGGATATCGCCACCGAGTGGCCACTAACGGTGACGGCACCGAGGTGGGCGACGAGGAGCGGAATCAGCAGGAAGAAGCCGCCCTCCGCCAGTATGGCGCCGCCAATGGGCAGGCCGATACGCAGGGTTTCGACGATCGGCCGGCGGTCGAAGGTTTGCCCGCCCCGCAATAATTGATAGATCTGTAAGGTGCTCGCCCGGCGAGCGTAGAGAGCTTCCCCGCCGACAATAAACAGAGAGACACCGAATGTTGCCCAACCACAACCGGCGCCACCGAGGGCGGGCATCCCCCCTCCTCCCATTACCAGAAGGTAGTCAAGGGGGATATTGATGACAAAGCCCATCAGGTTGAATGTCATCGCCGTGCGCGCTTGGCCCATGCTCTCAAAGGTGGTGCGAAAGGCCATGATATAGGGCAGCAGAAAGGCACTGCCAATCATCGGTAGCAGGTAGTTGATGGCAATGTTATTGATAGGGGCGGGGCTGTCGAGTTGCGGCAGGAAGAATATTCCCACGCCAATAAGCAGACTACTGAGTAGGCCGAGGGGCAGGCACAGCCACAGGCAATTTTGAAACTGCCGGCGCAGTTCCCGGGTTTTACCGGCGCTATACAGCTGGCCGATAAGCGGGCCGTTGCCGAGAATAATACCGATCACCAGCATGATGGAGAGATTAAATACGGTGCTACCCAGGGTCACTGCCGCCAGGTCGTCGGTGCTGAGGCGCCCGGCAATAATAATATCGGTGACACTCATGCCGACGATGGCCAGTTGCCCAATAGTAATGGGCAGGGCCAGTTTTGCCATGCGTACAGTATTCGTGGCAAAGGTGTTTTTGGCTGAAGTCAAAGGGGCATAGCTCGGTTGCTGGTCGAAGACCTGATTATGTTAACAGTGCGCTCGACCGTCGGGTTGGCAAAGGTGAGTTTATTTTCCGGGAGGCAATGGGCTTGCGCCGCTCTATAAAAGTCTTGTAAAAAAAGGCTGATATCAACAGACTAAAACAAATACTGGCACAGTGGAGGGCGGTTTGATGAGCGGTTTTGAGGAGTATTCCTTGTTTTTAATAAAGGTCTTTATCGACCTTCTCGCCGTCATACTGGGTGCCGGTGTGCTGAGCCTTCTCTATATGTATTTTGTCGATACGCGCCAGACCAAGCATGCCATCCGTAGAAATTTCCCGGTAGTCGGCCGCTTCCGCTATTTCTTTGAGCATCTGGGCGAATTTTTCCGGCAGTATTTTTTCGCGATGGATAGAGAGGAAATGCCCTTTAATCGCGCTAAGCGTACCTGGGTGTATCGCGCGGCGAAAAGTATCGATGACACCGTGGCTTTCGGCTCGACCAAGAATATCAATGAGCCCGGCGCGGTATTATTTGTCAGTGATCCCTTTCCGACACTGGCTGAGGACTCCGCCGCCGCACAGGCTGTGACCATTGGCCCCTACTGCCACCAGCCCTTTGTTACGGCCTCCTTTTTTAATGTCTCGGCGATGAGCTTCGGCGCTATTTCACAACCGGCGGTGAGCGCGCTATCGCGGGGTGCAGCCGCAGCCGGTTGCTGGATTAATACCGGTGAGGGCGGGCTCTCGCCCTATCATCTCGAGGGCGGGGCCGATATCGTCTTTCAAATTGGCACAGCAAAATACGGGGTGCGCGATGAGTCGGGCCGCCTGGATGATAAAAAGCTACTTGGCGTAGCTGCGCACCCGCAGGTAAAAATGTTTGAAATTAAATTAAGTCAGGGTGCCAAGCCCGGCAAGGGTGGCATCTTGCCGGGTATTAAGGTCACGGAGGTGATCGCCACGACTCGGGGTATCCCGATGGGTAAGGATTCGATTAGCCCCAATGGCCACGCCGATGTTCGCAATGTCGACCAGCTGCTAACCCTGTTGGCCCATGTCCGCGAGCTGACCGGAAAACCGGTGGGCTTTAAACTGGTGGTGGGTGGCACCAGCTTTTTTGATGAGCTCTGCCTGGCGATTCAACGGCGCGGTGTCGAACAATTTGCCCCCGACTTTATTACGTTGGATAGTGGTGACGGCGGTACGGGGGCCGCGCCGCAAAGCCTGCTCGACAGTGCCGGTTTGAATATTCGCGAAACCCTGCCGATGGTTGGCGACAAGCTGGAGGAATTCGGCTTGCGAGAGCGCATCCATCTGATTGCTGCCGGCAAGCTCATTACCCCGGCCGATGTTGCCTGGGCGCTGTGCGCCGGCGCCGATTTTGTGGTGTCGGCGCGCGGTTTCATGTTCGCGCTGGGTTGTATACAGGCGCTGCAATGCAATAAAAATAGCTGCCCGACCGGGGTTACTACCCACGACAAGGATCTTCAGCAGGGGCTAGACCCCGGTGACAAGGCTAGTCGCGTGGCGAACTATGTCGCCAATATGGAAAAGGAAGTCGGCACCATTGCTCACTCCTGCGGGGTGCGCGAGCCCAGAGAACTAAACCGCAGTCATGCGCGTATTGTTACCGAGTGTGGCCAGTCGGTGCCCCTCGATATTTTGTACCGCCGTCAAGCGGCGCAAAACCCGGTGTTTGTACGGCCCGCGCCGGCGCCAAAACAGACACCTTGAAAAAACTTTTGATGGGGCGGGCTATTTGGGGAATTTTTTCGGGCTGCGCTTCTCTAAAATGCCGACTTCAATTTTATTGCACAAGAGAACCTTTGCATGGGCAAACTAGCACTGTTTTATACCGTAGTACACGACGCCATTTTTGATCGACTGAAGTGCTTCGATGGCCTGCCGCCACTATTATTGCGCCTCTATTTGGCGCCAATCATGATCGCCGCCGGCTTGCACAAGCTGCATAACTTCGACGCTATGGTGGCCTGGTTTGGCAATGCCGACTGGGGCCTGGGTATGCCGGCACCGGCGCTAATGGTGGCGCTGGCGGTCTTTGCCGAGCTGGTCGGTGGTGTCGCCCTATTGGTGGGCTTGGCGGTGCGTTGGTTTGCTGTGCCGCTGATTGTCTCCATGGCGGTGGCAATGATGAGTGTGCATTGGCAGCACGGTTGGTTTGCCATCGCGCCGGGTAATCCCGCTACCAGTACAGCAAAAATTTTCGCCGATGTTGGCATCCCCGCTGCCCAGCGCAGTCTTGAGAACAGTGAGGCAGTGGGCCGGCGCGTCGCCGTCGCCAAAAGCCTCCTCAAAGATAACGGCAACTACAGCTGGCTGACAGAAAAGGGCAACTTCGTGGTGCTGAATAATGGCATTGAGTTTGCGGCGACGTATTTAATTATGTTGCTCAGTTTGTTGTTTACCGGGGGTGGGCGCTATGTCAGTTTGGACTATTGGTTACAGCGGCATTTTTGGCGCGATGCAGGGGCTTGATACGCCTGTGTACTGAGTTGCCAACCTTGGGCCTGCAAGGCTTTTAGGCTGTGCTATAATCCGCAGCTTTTTCACCCCGCGCAGTCTTTAGCGACAGCGCCCTATCCGGCATCGGCATGAGCGAAGAAAAACAAGCAAGTCCCCAGAGCAGCAGCGAGAAGCCCAAGGCTTCGCCAGATCAATCCGCAGGTAATGCGGGCAGCAGTAGCGAGAAGAGTGGCGATAAGCCCCAGTCGGGTCGACGCCGACGTGGCCGTGGTGGCCGTGGTGGCCGCAATCGCGGTGCTAGCGGTTGGAAACTTTCACACTTCAAGGTAGAGCCCGCTGAAGATAAGGTGCGTTTCCACGATCTCGATCTGCCCGAGACACTGATGCACGCCATCGCCGATACCGGCTTTCAATATTGTTCGCCGATTCAGGCGCGCTCCCTGCCCCTGACCCTGCGCGGCCACGACGTGGTCGGCAAGGCCCAGACGGGCACCGGTAAAACGGCGGCGTTTCTGATTGCGATTATCGATGATCTACTGAAGAATCCGATTGAGCACGAGCGTTTTGCCGGTGAGGCGCGCTCATTGATTATTGCACCGACGCGTGAGCTGGTGATGCAGATTGCCGAGGACGCTCGCTCACTGAGTAAGTACTCCGGTCTCGATGTCCACACCCTCGTGGGTGGTATGGACTACGACAAGCAGCGTCGCCACTTACACGAAAAACATTGCGATATTCTGGTGGCAACACCGGGTCGTTTAATGGATTTTTGTGGCAGCAACGATGTTTATCTCGACCGCGTTGAGGTATTGGTGATCGATGAGGCCGACCGCATGCTCGATATGGGCTTTATCCCCCAGGTGCGCCGCATTGTGCGCCAGACACCTCGCAATGATCACCGCCAAACCCTGCTATTTTCGGCCACCTTCACGCCCGAGGTCGAGACGCTCACCGAGCAGTGGACCCAAAATCCGATTAAAGTTGAAATTGCCCCCGACCATGTGGCAACCGATTCGGTGACACAGAAAGTTTTCATCACGCAAACCCGTCAAAAGCGAGACCTGCTGGTGAATTTGCTCAGGGCTGATGATGTCGAAAGCGTTATTGTTTTTGCCAACCGTCGCGACCAGTGTCGCCGTCTACAGGAATTTCTTGGCAAAGCGGGCTTTAGTGTGGGCTTGCTCTCCGGTGAAGTGGCGCAGAATAAACGTGTGCGCACGCTGGATGATTTTAAGTCGGGCAAAATAAAAGTGCTGGTGGCTACCGATGTCGCCGGGCGCGGCATTCATATCGACGGCATTAGCCATGTCGTTAACTTCACCCTGCCCGAAGAGGCCGAAGACTATGTGCACCGTATCGGTCGCACCGGTCGCGCTGGTAAAACCGGTACTTCTATCAGCTTCGCCTGTGAAGATGACGCCTTTTTACTGGAGCCGATCGAGGCCTTGCTGGGTGACAAACTCGCTTGCGAGCAGCCGCCCGAAGAGATGTTGGTGCGGGTTAAAATCGAGCACTAAGCGCTTTATTACAGCGCTCGGTCTGGGTGCTTGTGCCTAGACCGAGCGAGCTGCTTTTGTCTTTCTATGATGGATTGTTATTGCCGGTACGCTCGGCGTCGGCATTCTTTTACCCCTCAAAGTACCTCTTCTTGATGATGCCTTCCTGGCGTCGTCGTGCCTGCGCCGCCGATGACTAACGACCCCGCTAGCGTGTTGAGTCAGTTTCAGTATTCTGTTTAAAGCGCTCGACCCAGAGCGATGTAGCTCCCGCGACAGCCGCAGGCATGACCAATAAATTCAGTACCGGCACCGTGCTCGCTAGGAGTACTATCGAACCAAAGCTGAAGGACAAGCCCTTGTCGTCCCCCGCTCGCTGGCGCAGGGTCTTGAAATTAACGCCGTTAATATCGGCCGGATAATCCAAGTATTGTAAGGCGAGTGACCAGGCGCCCCACAAAAAGATGATGGCGGTTACCGCCACGTTGACCACCGGAATAAAAGATAAAACCAGGCAGAGCAGGAGCACGGCGCTGAGGCGGGGCAGAAAGTAGGCGAGTTTTTGCAGTTCGCGCACAAAGGCCTGCCGGGCAATAACGCTGGCGGTTTTTAGGGTTAACGGGGCTTCATCGCCGCTGCCGCAAAGCTTGATATACACGGCATTCGCCAGCAGCCCATAGAAGGGGGCGGCGATAAGGTTGCCGACGAGCGTAAAGGTGTAGGCATAACAGAGGGCTAAGAGCAGGCCAAATACGATGCCCAGCAGCCAGGCAATAAACTCCAGCCAAGCGGGTAGGTAGCTGAGCAGCCAGCTCATCCAGCCTTCAAATTGCTGCAGGGCGTACAGCGTTAAACCGACAAATAGCACCAGGTTGAGAAGTAGGGGGATGATGACCCAGAGTCGAACCCCCGGCGCGGGGAGGAGTTGGAATCCCTTGATAAAATGTTTAAGCCCCATGCGTACCCTCATTTTGTTAGCCGTTATAAGGCGCTTATTGTAGATAGCAGTGGTCGATCTTGTCGCTTGCTTTTCGCCGTCGGGCAGTGACTTTGCTAAGTGGCCCGGGCGATGCCAGAATACCTGCCCCAAAACATGATAAAAGAAGTCGCAATGAGCAAACCTCTCGCTGGTCTCCGTATTCTTGATTTAACGCACATGCTGTCGGGGCCTTTCGGCACCGTGACCCTGGCCGACCTAGGCGCAGAGGTGATTAAAATTGAACCCTTAGAGGGCGAGCGCACGCGGCGCTTGCTGGCCAATGACCCGAAGCACTCCATCGACGGCATGGGCGCCTACTTCATTAATCTCAATCGCAATAAGAAAAGTGTCGCCATCGATCTGAAAGGTGAGGAGGGCAAGGCGCTGTTTTACGAGTTAGTGAAAAAGGCCGACATTGTGTTTGATAATTTTAGCGTGGGTGTCACCCAAAAGCTGGGAGTCGACTACGCGCTGTTAAAGGCTATTAATTCCCGCATTATTACCTGTTCGATTACCGGCTTTGGCTCCGAGGGCCCCGGCAACCACCGCACCGCTTTTGACCAGGTGGTGCAGGCCTACGGCGGCAATATGTCGATTACCGGTGACAGCGCCGAACGGCCCTTGCGCTCCGGCCTACCCATCGCCGATTTGGGGGGGGGGATGTTTAGCATGGTCGGGGTGTTGACCGCGCTGTATGAGCGCGAGCGCAGTGGCGAGGGCCAGCACGTCGATATCTCCATGCTCGACGGTCAGATCGCCATGCTCAGTTATATGGCGACCATGTACTTCCTCTCTGGCGAGGACCCTGAGCCCATCGGCAATTCCCACTTTGTCCATGTGCCCTATAACAGTTTTAGTACCAGTGATGGTTTTATTGTTATCGCGGTGATTTTTGATCATTTCTGGACCGGCCTACTTGAGGTCATGGACTGCGATACATTGCGTAAGCCCGAGTATGACCAGCAGCCCGGTAGACTTGCCGATAAGGCCTTTATTGAAGGCCGAGTGGCCGAGATTTTAGCCACCAATACCACGGCCCACTGGCTGCCTTTACTCGAGGCCCAGCGTATTCCCTGTGCCCCCATCAATAGCTTTAGCGAAGCGCTGGCCGACCCTCAGGTGGCCCATCGCAATATGGTGATCGATGTCAGTCATCCCAATGGCCAAACCACCAAAGCGCCAGGCAATCCGGTGAAGTTGTCCCGTACTAATGAGGAGTCTTTCAGCCCGGCACCCCTGCTGGCAGCAGATACCGATCAAGTGCTGGGTGATTTACTCGGCTTGAAGAGTGATGAGCTGGCGACCTTGCGCCGTCAGAAAGTGATTGCTTGATTCATTGCCGGTCATTTAATGGCCCCTCTTCCCCCTAGCCTGCTCGTATGTGGGCTGTTCCAGCGTTTCTCTAACGGTTTTACCTCGTGGTTTTACTGATGCTAGCTATCGCCTTGTAAACAATAGGCAGTAGGGTTATTTGCCTTTCTCCGACAGAGTCACTAGGATCGAGTTAGCTTTTTTTGTGTTGGCTTTGGAAGTCAGTAAAGACATTAGAAGTTGCAGAAAGGACTCTCAGGCTTGCTCGATTAAAAACTAAACAAGCCCTGAATAAAATTATAAGAGGGAAGTCGTACGATGATTATTCGCGATAAATTTTATATTAACGGTGAGTGGGTGACGCCATTTGCTCAAGGTGTATTGGATGTGATCGACGCCTCGACGGAGGAGGTCATGGCTTCAGTTCCCGCCGGCCTTAAAGAAGATGCCCAGCGGGCAGTGGAGGCCGCAGCCGCTGCTTTCGAAAGCTGGGGCATGACTACGCCTCAGCAGCGCCAGGGTTATTTGCAAAAATTACACAGCGCCATGGCAGCCCGCCAGGATGAGCTAGGTGAGGTGATGGCCGCTGAAGTGGGTATGCCCCTGACTATGGCTAAGCCCATTCAGGCCGGTTTACCACTACAGAGCGTGGCCAATTTCATTAAAATTCTCGACAGCTATTCTTTTCAAGAAACTATCGGCAATTCCGACATTATGAAAGAGCCGGTCGGTGTCGTCGCCTGTATTACACCGTGGAATTTTCCCCTGCATCAAATTATGGCGAAGGTTTGCCCGGCACTGGCCGCAGGCTGTACGGTCATTGTTAAACCCAGTGAGGTCGCACCCTTAACCGCCTTTATGTTAGCGGAAATGGTCGAAGAAGCCGGCTTTCCACCGGGTGTGGTCAATGTGATTACCGGCCTTGGCCCGGTAGTGGGTGAGGCGCTGGCGACTCACCCTAAAGTTGATATGGTGTCTTTTACCGGCTCGACCCGCGCCGGTAAGCGTGTGGCGGAACTGGCCGCCGATACCGTTAAGCGGGTCGTGGTTGAGCTGGGTGGCAAGTCGCCCTCACTGATTCTCGACGATGCCGATATCGATGATGCCGTGCGCGGCACCGTTAATGATTGTTATTTTAATAGCGGGCAAACTTGTGCCGCTCATACCCGGATGCTGGTGCCAGAGGCCGAATACGACAGGGTCGCTAAAAAAGCCGTAGCAGTGGCACAGAGTTTAACCATCGGCCAATCTGACGATCCCAAAGTAAAACTTGGCCCGGTGATTTCAAAGGTTCAGCAAGAGCGCGTGCGAAATTATATTCGCCAGGGTATAGAAGAGGGGGCGGAGCTATTGTGTGGCGGCCCCGAGCAACCGGAGAATCTACCCACCGGGTTTTTTATTCAACCCACCGTGTTTGGCAAAGTCACTCAGGATATGACCATCGCTCGGGAAGAAATTTTTGGCCCGGTGTTGAGCATCATCGCCTATAAAGATGAGGAGGATGCCATTCGCATTGCCAATGACACCATTTATGGCCTGTCGAGCGGCGTTTGGACAAAGGATATGGAGCGCGCTCGCAGAGTCGCCCGCCGCTTGCGCAGTGGCAACGTCATTATTAATGGTGGTGGTTTTAATATGATGGCCCCCTTTGGTGGTTTCAAACAATCGGGTAATGGTCGTGAGCACGGCCCCTATGCCCTGGATGATTACCTGGAGTGTAAGGCCCTGCAAATGTAGTTTTTAACACCGGTATTGAGCGCTAGCTGGGGTGCGGGCTGTACAGAGGCTCGCGCCCCTTATAACAATAATGATTTGATTTTTAAGGTAGTGCCATGAATACACAAGCTCAATTGTTTTGCGCCTGGTGCGGTGTCGGCTTTTTGGTGTTATTTAGCATCGGCTGGTGGTTTATCGCCGGTTATATTCCACCCATGTCGCCGGCGCTGAGCGCTGTTGAAGTGGCGGGTTTTTATCAAGAAAATACCGGGTTAATACGCTTGGGTATGGTGATTACCATGTTCAGTGCGGCACTCAGTGCACCCTGGGTGGCGGCCATTGCCGTACAGCTAAGGCGAATTGAGGGTGAGTTCCCCGCCCTAACCTATGCGCTTTTGGTTGCGGGAGCCGTCGGTGTGGTGGTGCTCGTTGTGCCACCCATGGTCTGGACTACGGCTGCCTTTAGGCCAGAGAGAGATGCAGAGTTGATTATGTTACTCAATGACTTTGCCTGGTTGTTTTTCGTGATGACATTTTCACCTTTCTTTATTCAAAACCTGGTGATTGGTTTAGCGGTGTTTAGCGATAAGTCTGAGTCGCCAATCTTCCCGCGCTGGGTCGCCTATTTTAATATCTGGGTGGCGATATTATTAATCCCCGGTGGTTTAATTACTTTCTTTAAAACAGGGCCCTTTGCCTGGGATGGCATACTCGCTTTCTGGTTGCCCTTTGCGGTTTTCTTCGGCTGGTTCGTGGTGATGTTCCCCCTCTTATTGAAGGCGATTAAACAGCAGGCCGCTCTCGCCAGAGTCGAGTGAAATGACTAGTGCCGACTGTTTTTCCGCTGTAGAACGGAAGGTAGAGATAAAACCCCACGTGCCGGGTGAGGTGGGGGTTTGGGTGTTTATTCTCGGTGATATGCTGATTTTCGGCCTTTTTTTCATCGTCTTTGTCTACTACCGTGGCTTAAATGTTGAGCTGTACAGCCACTCTCAGGCGACGTTGAATCAAAACTATGGTGCCATCAATACCTTGTTTTTATTGGCGAGCTCTTGGTTTGTGGCCATGGCGGTTGATGATATGCGCAATAAAACCGTCAAACTTGCCCCCGTTTTTTTCCCGCTGGCAATGCTCTGTGGTCTCGGTTTTGGCGTGGTGAAAATTATTGAGTACCGTGAAAAAATTAGCGCGGGCATCACCATTACCAGTAACGATTTTTATATGTATTACTATATTTTCACGGGCCTACATTTCCTCCATGTATTGATTGGTATGGGTGTGTTGGTGTTCCTATGGCGCAGGGCAAGGTTTGCGGCGACACAGGCCGATGTCCGCGATGGCGCGGTGATCGAGAAAGACATGGTGCTAATTGAAAGCGGTGCCAGCTATTGGCACATGGTCGATTTGCTGTGGATCGTGCTCTTCCCACTGTTGTATTTGCTGAAATGATCCGTTTATTGGCTAAACCGGTGAGTGCCGTCTGGTTGCTATTAATGCTCGCCACCGGCCTGTCGTGGTGGCTGGGTCTGGATCAAGGCATGTCTTCAGATCAACAGAGTGATTACCGTTATATTTCCAGTGGGCTGATTATTATCGCCTTTATAAAAGTACGCATCGTTATTCGCTATTTTATGGAAGTGCGCGAGGCACCACTGGCATTGAAATTAATTTGCGACGCCTGGCTAGTGCTGGTGAGTTCGGCAATTATTTATCTTTATTGCTTGGGGCCTGTGCCTGTGGCCACAGGTGGTTAGCGGTGTCGGTATTTTTTAACAGCGAGGTCGAATGGGGCGGGGTAAATTTCACGCAACGGTTCGATGGTTGCAGTTATTTTTTGGGCCATAACGACTTCCCTGTCAAAATAAGACAATAAGCAGGCAGTACCACGACCTACTTATTGCCATTGGCGTGTGTTTAGCTGGCCGTCGACCCGGGTGCACTAGCGTCCACTAAGGCGCGAGAATTGGCCGACCAGTCAAAGCCTCGCTGAATACGCTCAAAGCGTCGTTCGACCGCTTTAACCATGCGTGGATCGGTGAACAGGTAGAACTGCTCTTCTTGAATACCCTCAAGCACCAGCTTGCCGACGACGTCGGGATCGAGGCCGTGCTCCAGTAATTCGGCGACATCGCCGGCGATAACCGGCTTGTCACCGGAGCTGCCGAAGTCGGCAGGGCGGCTATCGGCGGCTTCAATAATGTTGGTGGCGACAGCGCCGGGGCAGAGTACGGAGACACCGATATTGGTTTCTTTTAATTCGCTGTAGAGCACTTCGTTCATCACCACCACGGCAAACTTGCTGGCGTTGTAGGGTGCCCAGCCTGGCCCGGCGTTGACCATGCCCGCCATCGAGGAGGTGGTGACGATATGGCCGCCCTCACCGTGGGCTTTAATTTTCGGCAGGAAGGCGCTGATACCGTACTGTACGCCGAGCTGATTTACGGCGATAACCCAGTCCCAATCCTGTTGGGATAGCTCCTCGTAGGTGCCGCCGACATTAATGCCGGCGTTATTGCACAGGACATGTACCTTGCCAAAGCGTTCGACGGTGGCGTCGGCAGCGGCGTTGACTTGCTCGAGCTTGGTGACATCGCAAACGATGGTGGCAACGTCGACGCCCTTGTCTTTAAACTCTTGCTCGGCCTCGGCAAGGCGTGCTTCATTGACGTCGGCGAGCATCAGTTTCATGCCTTCGTTGGCAAAGGCGCGCGCCATACCCAGGCCCATACCGCTGGCACCACCGGTAATAAAGGCGACCTTTCCTGCTAGATCTTTCATTGATTTTATCCTGTTGGTAAGTTTGGTCGCTGAGTATAGGGCCTGAGTGAGGCAATTATTGTTTTTTGTCGGCGCTAAACAAGGCAACGTTGTCACTGCTTGGCTAGGGGCTTAGCGAAGTGTGAGTTGCCGTCGCTGGAATACAGGGGCTTGCTGTTGAGTTGTTTTTCGCCAGCAAGGTGTCGGCGACAATTTGATAGGAGTGCAGGCGCGCGCGATGGTCGTAAATCTGCGAGGTGATCATCAGTTCGTCGGCCCCGGTCATGGCAGCAAATTCGTTGATTTTTTGGGCAATGTTATCGGCGCTGCCGACCAGGGTACAGGCCAACACATCGTTCAACATAGCTTGCTGCATGGCGGGCAGTTCACTCCTGTAATGGGCGATGGGTGGGGGTAGCTGGCGGGGTGTGCCGCTGAATAAATTTACAAACACCTGCTGCCAAGAGCTGGCCAGCAATTCGGCCTCGGCCTCGCTATCGGCGGCAAAGACACCGATGCCAAGCATCACATAGGGTTCTGCCAGTGCCGCAGAGGGCTTGAATTGTTCTCGGTAGACCTGGATGGCCGCCATCAATTGTCCCGGTGCAAAGTGAGAGGCAAAGGCATAGGGCAGGCCCAACTGAGCGGCAAGCTGGGCGCCGAAGAGGCTGGAGCCGAGTATCCACACTGGTACGTGCAGGCCCTCGCCGGGTATGGCGCGCACCTGCTGGCTTGGCGTATTCACTGCGAAATAGCGCAACAGCTCGGTGACATCTTCGGGGAAGCGCTCGGCTTGAGCACTTGAATTGCGCCGCAGTGCGCGACTGGTCGCGGGGTCGGTGCCCGGCGCTCGGCCCACACCGAGGTCGATGCGCCCCGGGTGCAGTGCCTCTAGGGTGCCAAATTGCTCGGCGATAATCAGTGGCGAGTGATTGGGCAGCATAATGCCTCCGGCGCCGACTCGCAGGGTCGATGTACCTGCGGCGATATGTGCGATCAGCACCGCCGTGGCGGCACTGGCAATACCGGGCATACCGTGGTGCTCGGCCAGCCAATAGCGATGAAAGCCCCATTCCTCGGCGTGTTGGGCTAAATCCAAACTATGGCGTAGGGCATCACCGGTATCGCTACCGGCGCTGATGGGGGCAAGGTCGAGTACGGAGAGGGGAATCATGGGCTTATTGCGGCTTGGGTTTGGCCCAGGATTGTATGATTTAAGTAGCCAACAAAACAAATGCCAGCCTGTTGCTACCGGCTGACGGGTTTGGTTTAGAGCTGTGAGCCCTGCAAGCGGATACCGGGAAATTGCCAGATCCTGTCGAAACGATCTTTGACACGGTTTGCCTCGGCACTTTTCCCCTGTTTATGCAGCGTCTGTACTAAGCCGCTCAGCGACCAGTCATTGCGCTCGGCCAGTAGCAGGGCTTGGCCCAATGACTGTCGGCTGGGGTAGTACATGGCCGGATAAAAGTCCTGGGCATTGCACTGGGCGATGTAAGCCTCGTCGACCCGTGCCGGCGTCGAGAATGCCGCTACAGCGTGAATATACAGGTGAAGGGCTGGGGGGTGATCGGGCGCCGAGATCAGCACTCGCTCGAGAGAGGCGATAAGCTTTTGGTAGCGGGCCGAGGTGCACCATTGTCGGCCCAGTAATCCCAGGGCATATAAAAAATTCAGTGCAGTGCCTTGTGACAAAAATGTTGGCTGAGGGTCTTTTTATTACTTGAACCTAGCGGCTGTCAAAAAGTAATGCCTATCAAGCCTGTAGTGAGCTGACAATGGAGTCTATCTCCACTTTCGATTGCACCATAATATCGTGAATCAAATCCTCATTCAGCTTGAGCCGTTGAAAAGACTTGATATCAGTCCACTCCGGCTCGATTTCACGGCCGTGTTCGATGGCATGGGAAAATAGGTTGGCGACTTGTACGACATCGGCCAGGTCCGCCTCGAAACTGGCCCCACCTTGGGCATTGGTGGGTACGCGGTCGAGCATTTCGTGTTCATCGGCGACGGTTACCAGCTCTGCACTAAAGCGCCAGGCTTCGAGAATGGCGGCCCCGACACCGGTGTGCCATTCGTTGATGACGGCTTCAAACGTTTGTAGATCATCGGTTAATTCCGGGTAATCCTCCATGCGTGCGAGCAGGTAGATTTTGCCGACATCGTGTAATAGGCCGGCAATCAGGGCCTCGTCGGCTTTGATTTTGGTTTGTTTTTTGGCGAGGACGTAGGAGAAGGCGGCGACGTTAAGGCTGTGGAGCCACAAATCCTTGAAGTATTTGTCCAGCTTGCCGAGGGAGTGGGCGTTTAACACCTGGTCCATGGCGATGGCGACAGCAATACTGTGGGCCATTTTAAAGCCCATACGCGTAATGGCCGTGGGGATGTCCTTGATGGTGTTGCCCGAGCTGTTGAGTGCGGCTGAGTTGGCGACCTTTAATAGGCGTGCCGAGAAGGTGGCTTCGGTGCTCACTACCTTGGCAACCTGTTTCGCTGAAACGTCCGGGTCTTCTAGGATGGTTTTAATTTTCATGGCGATATCAGGCAGCGAGGGCAGCTTAACGGTGCCCTTTGACAGCTCGTCACTGAGTGATTGTACAAACTCAAATCCAATAGAATTCACGGTTACCTTCTCTAGTCTTGGTGTTGTCAGTGCGGTAAACGGTCCCGCCGACCGCATTCTAACTTCCATTATAGTAAAGCGGTAAACCACTGTCCGGTAAAATTTGCTCTGCATTGACAGAGTGAGGGGCTGTGTCAGTTATGTTGTCAATCTAACGGCGGCTTACGCAGCACTTGGCGAGGCGATTAGAGGGTGCTTGGCAATAATCAATGTTGGCCCCTGGGGTCATTATTTGGCGAGGCTAGTGGGCTCAGGTTGTGCGGGTACAAAGTCGAGGGCTAAGGAGTTGATACAGTAGCGTAGGCCGGTGGGGGCGGGGCCATCGTCGAATACATGACCGAGATGCTCGCCACAGCGAGAGAGTATTTCGGTGCGTTTATAGCCCAGAAACCAGTCATCTTTGAGGACGATATTGTCCTTGTTGAGGGCTTCCCAAAAGCTTGGCCAGCCAGTGCCCGATGCGAATTTATGACGGGAGTGAAAGACCGGCAGCCGACAGCCGGCCGTGACATAAACCCCCGTCTTATGATTGTTAAGCAATGCGCCGCTAAAGGCGGGTTCGGTTTTACTGCGCCAGAGAATATCGTACTGGGGTTTGGCCAGCAGCTGTTTCCAGGTGGCTCTGTTAATACTGTCTAATGGCTGTTGTGCTGCGATCAGCTGCCGGGCGCTGTCGAGGGACATCGCTTGATGGGTGTTGGCTTGATCGCGGCCCAGAGACAGCGCTAGACTGGTGCCAAGACTGGCAGTAAAAAGCAATAATAAGGCGAGCCCGGATCGATTCATGTTGGTTGTGCTCTTCATTCGCGCTCATTGATGAGCACTATTGATAAGAGTCTCTGTGGCTATAAAAAGTTCAATAAGTGGTGTTACCTGCAGCACTGCTACTCGGTCGCGCCGACTTATCGCGTTTATTCAATAATAAGGAGAAAGATGGAATGAGTAATAAAGTTTGGTTGGAAGTCGCCATGAACGGAGCCTGGACCCGTGCCCTGCAGCCCAATATCCCGGTGACTGCGGAGGAAATTATCCGTGAGGGAATCGACTGTAGCAATGCCGGTGCGGCGATTCTCCACGCTCACAGTTTAGACCCCAATACCGGTAAGCAAAATGCCGATGTCGACATTTGCCAGGCCTTTATCGAGGGCATACGCGAGCAGGTGGATGCCATCGTCTACCCTTCATCGGTGGCGATGCCGATGGGCGACGATGCGCAAGTACGCAATCGCACCACCAACGAGCTGTGTCGTCGCGGGGTCTTGGAGTGGGGTATTTTGGATCCGGGTTCGTGTAACTTCGCGATGAAGGGGGTCAATCTATTTGGTAATGATGGCGATGTGTACAGCAATCCGCCGGGGGTATTGCGGGCCAGCGCGGAGATGGCGGCAGAATATGGTTGGCGCCCCTCTTACGCCTGTTATGAGCCGGGTTTCGTGCGCGAGGGAGCCAAACTCTACAAGGCTGTGGAGGGGATGCAGACACCGGTCTACCGCTTTATGTTATCCGACGGCTTTACCTTCTGCTTCCCGCCCCGAGAGTGGGCCATTGAGGCATTGGCAAAACTGATGGCCGAGGAGGCACCCGGTGCACCGTGGATGGTGGCAGGCCTGGATATTAATACCATCCCCCTGATTCCTAAGATTGTTGAGCTCGGTGGTCATGTGCGGGTGGGGCTGGAGGACGCGCCCTTTCAATCATCGAAAACCAATGTGCAATGGGTCGAAGAGGCGGTAAAAGCGATACGTGCTGCCGGGGGAGAGCCGGCCACGGCGGCGGAAATCAGAGACAGTCTGAGTTAACACCGCGCGCTAAACAATACGCTCACAAAAAAGCCCTGCCCCCTGAAAGAATTCGGGTGGACAGGGCTTTTTTGTGCCTGGCCTCTTGGGTCAGGGCTGGGGCTTAGTCGTCGTTAAGCACGCCCATTAGGTGCAGGAGGCTAGTGAACAGGTTGTAGATGGCGATGTAGAGGGTCACGGTGGCCATAATATAGTTGGTCTCGCCGCCGTTAATGATTTGGCTGGTCTGCCAGAGAATCATTGCCGACATTAAGATCACGAACATCGCCGAGACAATCAACGACAGGCCCTGCATTTCGAGGAAGTAAGCGCCGATGCCGGCGAGGAAGGCAACGATAACGCCAACCATAATAAAGCCGCCCAGAAAGCTAAAGTCTTTGCGTGAGCTGAGGGCGTAGAAAGACAGGCTGACAAAGGTAATAGCGGTGGCGCCGAGGGCATTCATCACCAGCTCGGTGCCGTTGGGCAGGCCGAGATATCTATTGATGATGGGGCCGAGGGTGAGGCCCATAAAACCCGTTAGGGCAAACACACAGACGATGCCGAGTGAGCTATTGCGAAATTTTGTGGTTAAAAATAACAGACCAAAATAGCCCACCAGGGTGATGATAAAGCCGGGGTGGGGTAGGTTCAGTGTCATCGAAATGCCGGCGGTGGCGGCGCTAAAGAGCAGGGTCATCGACAGCAAAATATAGGTGTTGCGGATGACCTTATTGGTCGCCAGTATCGAGCTTTGTTTTTCAATCCCTGCAGGGTGGGTTGGTTGATTCATGGTCGGTCTTCCTTTCAAGTATCGCGTGTCAAAGTAAGGGCCGCAGTAACGATTCGCGAGCCAAGAACCGATAGTAGCGCGTTCTCAGGGTCTTTGTCACAGATCAATGCAAAGTCCCGGGCGCGGCGCTGGGCTGGTGACGCAGAGAGATTAGGGCAGGCGGTGATGTTCCAGCACCGGCATATTCTGGCGCAGCTCTTTAACGCGAGCGAGGTCGATGTCGGCAATGATAAAACCCTCTTCGCTATCCATTTCGGCCAGTACCTCACCCCAGGGGTCGATAATGGCGGAGCCGCCCCAGGTAGGTTTTTTCGGGTGATCGCGGTGGCAGAGGTTGGCACCGACCACATAGCTGAGGTTTTCCACCGCGCGGGCGCGCAGTAACAGTTGCCAGTGGGCCTGCCCGGTGGCGGCGGTAAAGGCTGAAGGCGCGACCAGTATTTCGGCGCCCTGGGCGGTGAGTTGGCGATACAGCTCGGCAAAGCGCAGGTCATAGCAGACACTCATGCCGATCTTGCCGCAAGGGCTGGGTGCCACCACTGGGTCGGAGCCGTGGTGATAGCGATCGGATTCGCAGTAGCGTTTACCGGTTTTTTGGACCTTGACATCGAAGAGGTGGATTTTCCGGTAGGCGGCGACCTCGTGGCCGGCGGCATTGTAGAGTAGGGAGGTGGCGTAGGGTTTGGCCGTGCCCTCGGCTTCGGGTGACTTTACTGCCCCTGGCTCAGCAAACAGCGGTAATGTGCCGGCGACCAGCCATAGGTCGTGTTGTTTAGCCTGCTCGGCAAAGAACTGTCGCGCCAGGCCCTTGGCGGCCTCCGCTTTGGCAACGGCCTGGGTATCGCGCACGTTGTAGTAAACGAAGTGCTCGGGCAGCACTACCAGCTGAGCACCGGCACGGGCCGCCGCGCCGATAACGTGGGCGGCGGCATCGAGGTTCGCTTTCGGTTGCCCCGAGCTTTTTAATTGAATGGCGGCAATCTTGGCCATGGCCAGTCCTATGTTATTTGCGCTGGATGGAGGTAGCACGGGGCGTCCGGTGCTACTCGCTTTTATCGCTGAAAATACGCTCGACCTCGAGCCTGGGGTTGTCGAGGTCGCCCTTGATTCTGTAGCTGATACTGGAGATGCGGTCGACCTGCTTTTCAAATAACTTGCTGGTGATATAGACCCCGGCGGCGGCGGGCAGCCCGCCGGCAAGCGCCACTATCCAGGGCAGGTTGGTAGCGATCGGCAGCGTGGCAATTAAGTGGCCATCGATACTTTCCTCTACCAAATTGGTGTGCCCCAGCAGGCGCATTTTACCCGAGGGCAGGGTCACCACAACGGGTTCGTCAAAGCGTACCAAGGCCTGCTCAAAGGCGAGGCCACCCTCGAGCCGGTCGAAGTGAACCCCCTTGGCAAAGAGGTCGGAAAAATCAAACTTCAGGCGGCGCAGCCAGGTATCGAAATTGATTAAACCAATCACCTTTAGCAGGGCGTTGGTGGTGGTACCCGGTGCCTGAAAGAATTGTCCCTGTTTGAAGCTGAGAGCAATATGCCCGTCCAGAGTATTGGCCGTAAGGTCCCAGGGCTTGCCCTGCCAGCTTAAATCGCTGAGGAAGACCGCGCGATCGGTAGAGAGTATCACCGGCATGCCCCAGGCTTTGAGTACACTACCGAGATCATCGCTGAGTAGGGCGCCGCTAAAGTGGCTGTGGTGCTGGCCATTAATGCGGCGCCAGACAAGTTGGGCGCCATCACCGCCGGGGCTCTTGGCGATAGTGATACCGGTGATCTCGGCGACGATGTGGTCGATGCTCACACCCTGTTCATCGGCTTGCATAACAAAGGCCAGGCTGCCGAGCTCATTGTCGCCGATACGCAGGCCCTCGGTGGCAAAGTCCAGTGCCGGCAAGGTGCGGGGGTCGAGGTCATTGAGCAGGCTCTGCCCGCTGCCGAGCTCGGGCTTGGGCAGGGTGAGGTAGTTGAGTCGTGCCACGATGGCCTGGTCTCGGTCAGCGGGGACTTGCAGATGACCGGCAAGGCTGGGGCTATCAAGCTGAATATTCCACAGCTGCTGACTGTATAGGGCATCGACCGTCACCGCCGCTAACTCAAACCCCGCGGCGCTGACCTGGTCAATGGCGACCCGAGCGCGAATGGGGAAATCGACTGAGAGCCCACCCTGCGCCGAGTTCGTCTCCACTTCTAGTGTCTCGAGCCAATCATCCAGCCGGAACAGCGGTGTGTGGCCACTAATCAGTAGTCCTTGATGATTGGCCGTGGCGCTAAATTTTGCACTGAGGCTTTGCGCGGCAGTCTCTTCTCTGTTGCCGAGGGTAATGTGGCCACGGGTGAGTTGGCGGTTAGCAATATGCAATTCGGCCTTGAGCTGCTCGGTGCTGGCCTCGATCAGCAGATCGTTGTCGCGAAATTGTAGGGACGCTGCCAGTGGCGATGTTTGGCTCGCCGCTTTTACTAGCGGCTGGGGCAGGTCAATGGCAAGGCCTTGCAGGTCGGAACGCAGGCTCAGCGTGGCGGGCGCGTCGTCGGTGGGGCCGTAAAAGCTGGCGCTGTAGCGAGCTGTTCCGCTGATGTTTTCGGTGAATAGGGGCTGCCAAGCGGGGGCTGTTGATAGGTCGATGCGCCCAGCGGTCGTTATCTTTAACGGGCCATCGGAGGTGCTGATATCCGCCGTTAAGGCCTGCCCCAGTAGTGTGGCGCTGAGCCCGGAGGCGTGTAGGCCATCGTGGTCGTTATAGGCAATGGTACCCCTTAGCGCGCTGAAAGTGATGGGCTGGAAAGTACGCAGCTGCATTTCTCCGCGCTCAATATTGGCCGTCACACGATAGGACTCGCCCTGGCGGGTTTTCGAGAGGGGAATGGCAAGGTCCAGCTTGGCGCTGGCGTGGCCGCCGATTTTCCAGTCTTCCAGGGCTGACACCTTAGAGGCGAGGGGAGACGTTAGGAGGATATCGGTCGCCGTATTTAAGGGCGTGCTGATAGTGGCTTTGACCGACAGCAGGGCGCCGGGGAGGGTGCTGACAAGGACGTTTTCGATAGTTGCCTGTGCGGGGGTGTTGCCGAGTTTACCGGCCTTAAGAATGCCCTCGAAGTGCGAGTCGTCGACATTGATGAGTGCGGCAGCCTCACTCAAACGGGGCCATGGCGGAGCGTAGTCGAGCTCAGCGTTAGCCAGCTCGGCGAAGAATTGAATACTGCGCTGGCGGTGGCTGTCACCATTGAGTGAGCCGCGCCAGATAAACCCAGCCTCGCTAATATCGGCAGCGCCTACCGAGCGCTCGAGCCAGCTCAGTAAGCCGGGGTCGAGGATGGCCGGTAGGTAGTTGTTGCGATAGCGCGAGTGACTGTTTTTGATGCCGGCTTGGAGCACCATCTCGGGTTCACGGCCGTTATTGCCGGTCGGTATATCGAGGCTGAGATAGGCGCGAATCTGACCCTCACGACTGCGAATATCAATCGGTCCACCGGCGATTTGTAGGCTGGCATCGGCATCTGTCCAGGCGATATTGATGCGGCCTCGAGTGGCGCCATAGTGCATAAATTGCGCATAGACACCGGGGTAGTGCATGGCAAAGTCATCACCGCTATCGATGTCGAAATAGCCGCTATCGCCCTGCCAGTGTAAATAACCGCTGAGTCCGCGCGTGGCGGGGCTGTGGTGCCACGAGTCGAGGCTCAGTTGTTCAATGCGGGCACTGAATTGACGCAGGGGCTGGGATTTTTTTAGGTCGAGGGAGAGCCGCACACCGCGTAGTGTGCCGGAGGGCTGCAAGGTGTCGAGCAGCTCTGCCAGGGCATCGCCCGCCATTCGGGTTTCCACCAAGCTGTGCTTCAGTGTCGCAAGATTAATGTGGTCAGCGGCGAGGCTGATGTTATGCCAGTGTTCACCGAGACCCTGTTGAATACTGAGATTGAGAGGCTGAATGATGGCTTCCCCCCAGTCGAAATGCAGGTTTTGGGCCTGCAGGCCCCAATGGTTGTCGCTGCTGCTAAACCAACCACTGAGGTCGGTGTCGAGGTTTTTAATGGGCGCCAGATCGGCACGCCAGTTGAGGGGGATTTCGTCGGCCCGCACTTTGCCCTGCAACTCAAAGTGACCGGGTTGCAGGGCGCTGATCCATAATTCAGCATCGAGCCGGGTGTTGGATTCCGCCGCTTCGGCTAGCGTCGCAAAGGGCTGCCAGCGGCGCAATATAAGGCCCAGGGCTTTGCGTAAATTGATACGGCTAAAGTGAATGTAGGCCTTGCCATCGAAGTCTTGCCAGTTTTTAGGGTCGCCCCGACCTTCCAGCACCAGTTCGGCTCTGTCTTCTTCCTGATCAAGGGAGAGCTTGGCTTGAGCGCGATGAAAATCGCCACTGCGCTCGACCCGAATGTCGTCGCCATACAGGGTCGTCGTGGTGCCGTCGAAAAAGTGGATGCCGATGGCGAGCTGTTCGATGCCAATGTGGCTGCTGAGCCGGAGGATGTTGCCAAGGATTTCCAGCTGTGCGCCACTATTGCTGTCAGCGTTGGGGCTTGATAGGGGAAAGTTGCCAAGCGACCATTGACCATGGGCATCTTCATGCAGGGCAAATTTGACCGCGCCGAGACGCAAGTCGTTCCAGATAATTCCCGCATTGAAGAGACTGCTGAGGATGTCAAATTCGGACTGGATACTGCTGATGCTGATGGCGGGCTCGGCGCCGACGGCGCCAATCCGTAAGTTATCGGCTTGCAGCCGGGGTGTAAAGCGCGTCCAGCTAGCGCTCAAGTGTTCCGTGGTGATGTCCATGGCGAGTCGCTCGGACAGTATCTGCTCGATCTGTTCCTGGCGTTGTTCGAGTACGGGTAGCAGCTGACGCCCGATAACGACCAGTAGGGCATAGCTAATAATGAAAAAGGCGAGAGTAGTCCAGGCGTAGCGGGCACTACGCTTTAATGCTGCGGCAACATCCAATATCGCTGGCTCCTAAACGGGCTGCTGAAAAACGGCGCTTACCAATCTGCGTCAACAGTCGCTTAAACAGTAATAATGTCGTACTGCTCCTGGGAGTAGCTGCCCTCGGTGCGCAGCTCGATAGGGCAGTTAATTTCCTGCTCGGCGGCGCTAAGATAGGCGGACTCTTGGTCGAGGATGCGCTCAATGACGGCGGGTGCAGCCAGAACCAATCGTTTTTTGGCGTTCTCGGCACCGCTGTGGTTGACGATTTCGCGGAGGATGGAAAAGGAGGTGGTTTCCACCGATTTTAAAAAACCACGCCCCTGGCAGTTTTCACAGGGTTCACAGAGCATACGCTGTAGGCTTTCGCTGGTGCGCTTGCGGGTCATTTCCACCAGGCCCAGTTCCGAGACGCCGGTGACCTTCATCTTGACGTGATCGAGTTCCAATTCCTTCTCGAGGCGGCGCAAGACCTGACGGCGGTGTTCGGGATCTTTCATATCGATAAAATCGAGGATGATAATGCCACCGAGATTGCGCAGGCGCAGCTGTCGGGCGATGGCGCCGGCCGCCTCAAGGTTGGTGGTATAGATGGTTTCACTGAGGTTGCGGTGACCAACAAAACCGCCGGTATTGACATCGATGGTGGTCATGGCCTCGGTTTGGTCGAAAATCAGATAACCACCGGACTTCAGTTTGACCTTGCGTTCCAGGGATTTATCGATCTCGTCCTCGACGCCAAAGAGGCTGAAAATCGGACGTTGCTCCTGGTAGTGCTCGAGCTTGGCGAGCATTTCCGGGCTGAAGCTTTCGGTAAAGCGACACATTTGTTTGTGGATGTCGATGGAGTCGACGCGAATCCTCGCAACCTCCTCCGCCGCGACATCGCGCATCACGCGCAGCGATAGGGGCAGGTCGTGATAAATACAGGTGCGCGCGGGTAGGCGGGTCATTTTATCTTTCACCAGGCCCCACAGGCGATGCAGGTAGTCGACGTCGGTGCGGAACTCGTCTTCCTCGACACCATCGGCAACGGTGCGAATAATATAGCCACCGCCCTCCTCCTTCATGCCACCGGCCTCGACGGCGAGGTCGAGCTGGGTGCGCAGGCGCTCCCTTTCGTCTTCTTTTTCGATGCGTTGGGAGATGCCAACATGATCGACGCCGGGCATATATACCAGGTAGCGCGAAGACACCGATAAGTGGGTGGAAAGGCGCGCGCCCTTACTGCTGATCGGCTCTTTAATGACTTGCACGGGTAGCACCTGACCCTCGCGCAAGAGCTGGCGGATATCCGGTGTCTCGCCCGAGTGAGCAGTGCCACCGGGGGCGGCGCTTGGCATAATGTCGTTGGCGTGGATGAAGCCGGCCTTGTCGAGGCCAATTTCGACAAAGGCGGCCTGCATACCGGGCATAACGCGAACGACTTTGCCATTGTAAATATTGCCCACTAAACTGCGATTGCCGACTCTCTCGATGGCAATGTCGACCAGTATGCCCTCTTCTATGCGGGCGACACGGGTTTCCGACGGCGTGATATTGACCAGTATTTCTGCTTTCATCGTGCGTTCCAACAGGCGATATTAAAACGTTCAAATAACTCAAACGTTTGCATAAGCGGCAGGCCAACGACTCCGGAATAGCTACCCGTAATCGACTCTACAAATACGGCCGCGAAGCCTTGTATGGCATAGGCGCCGGCTTTCCCGAGCGGTTCACCTGTCGACCAGTAGCGTTCGTATTCTTGTTCTGTTATTTCTCGAAAACGCACCGAGGTCTCGGATAAACGGAGCTCTGTTCGGCCATCGGCAACCACCGCAATGGCGGATAATACCCTATGGCTGCGCCCTGACAAAGCCCGCAATGTGGCAATTGCGGCGCGCTTGTCGGCGGGCTTGGCAAAAACCTGCTGGTCGAGCACTACCGTGGTATCGGCGCCGAGCACGGGTAGCTGATGTCGCCGCTCTTGGTGGGCCACCGTTTCTGCTTTTTCGCGGGCCATCCGCTGTACGTAAATTTCTGCGCTTTCAGCCGGGTATTGGCTTTCATCGATGTCGGCGGGGTGGATGGTAAAGCGCGCGCCAACTTGTCGCAGTAGCTCGGCGCGACGGGGCGAGGCGGAGGCGAGAATAAGGTCAATATCGGTCAAGGGTTTTTCCATAGTCTCAAAAGTGCAGGGTTTTCAATGAAAGAGACGATGCAGCCTGTACAGCGTGCCCGCCAGTAGGGGCCATATTAAGGCGCTGCTCAGCGCCGGATAAAAGACGCGCCAACCGAGGCTGATATCCTCCGAGATCAGTCGAGTACTGACCCATAGTGTTTGGTAGATAAGTACGATAAATAGCGCGGCCAGGCACTGAAAGGGCAGGCTCAACTGGCGTACGCGGTATTCCTGGGTTTTTAGCAGATAAGCGGTGACTGACATGGCCAGTGCGTTTTGACCAATAACATTGCCATAGAGCAGGTCGAGCAGTAGGCCGGTGAGCCAGACAAAGGTGATGCCTACGTGCTGGGGTTGGATGAGTAGCCAATAGACGGCAATGAGTAGCACAAAGGGGGGGCGCCAAAATGCCAGGTCGCCATGCAGTGGCAGGCTGTAAAGAAACAGGGCGCCAATTAGGCTGAGGCAAATAGCCGTCAGCGGTAGGGGGCTATTGCCCCGTGGCATTGCTGAGTCCAGTGTTTTTCGGTGCCGACTCGGTTTGTGGGTAATTGTCGAGGGCTTCGACCGCCGAAAACACCACGAGTAAGAGCAGGCTGCGGTCAACCTTGGCGGCGGGGGTGACACTGACCTCGATAAAGGCTTGGCCGGGGTCCTTGTCAATGGCGCTGACGGTGCCGACCGGGTAGCCGGAGGGAAAGCGCTCGCCGAGGCCGGAGCTCAGCAGCGTGTCGCCGACCTGAATGTCCTGAGTTGGTGAGACGTGGCGCAGGCGCAGGCGCTGGAAGTCGCCACTGCCCTCGATAATACCGCGCATATTATTGCGTAGGTTGTAAATTGGCAGGGCATGACGGGCATCGGTAATCAGCAGCACCCGGCTGTGGTGTTCGAAAACTTCGGTGACCTGGCCCATTAGCCCCTCGCCATCGATCACCGCGAGGCCCTGGCGAATATTGTCAGCGGCGCCGCGATTGATGGTGATGGCGTGGTGGAAGGGGTCGGGTGAAATACCCACCAACTCGGCGACGAGGACGCTGTTTTTCAGTAATTCGGCACCATTGAGTAGACTTTTCAGCTGCTGGTTTTGCGCCGATAGCTCAGCCATGCGCTGCAGCTGGGCTTTGTAGACCAGGATTTCGGTTTCCAGCTTGTCATTGTTGGCAATAATCACCGCGCGGCTTTCCAGCGACTCATCATTCCACTCACGCCAGCGCATGGGCAGGGTGGAGGCCCATTGAAAGGGTTGGACTATCGGCTCGAGCCAGACGTGGGCTGGGCGCAACCAAGGGGTAAAGGAGTCGAGAGCGATCAGGGTCAGCGCAGCTAGCGCCAGGGTCAGCATGCGCTGGGGTGAGGCGCTTTGTGTAAAGAGGTTTTTGATGGTCTCAGCCCAGTGGGTTTAGCTCAGCAGCGCCGGTTTAGAGGGACATAATGTCGAGATGGCGCTTGTCCATCATGGTCAGTGCCTTGCCGCCGCCCCGTGCCACACAGGTCAGAGGGTCGTCGGCGACAATCACCGGCAGGCCTGTTTCATGAGTCAGTAGCTGGTCGAGGCCCTTGAGTAGGGCGCCGCCGCCAGTGAGTACGATGCCGGTCTCGGCAATATCGGAGGCCAGCTCGGGGGGGGATTGCTCGAGTACTCGCTTTACGCCCTGGACGATGGCGGCCAAGGGCTCTTGAATGGATTCGAGAATTTCGTCGCTATTGAGCGTGAATTGCTTGGGTACACCCTCGGCGAGATTGCGGCCACGGACGTCAATTTCACTGACCTCGGTGCCGGGGTAGGCGCTGCCAACTTCCATTTTGATGCGCTCGGCGGTGGCGTCACCGATCACCGAGCCGTAGCGGCGGCGTACGTAGTTGGTGATCGCCTCGTCGAAGCGATCGCCGCCCATGCGGATGGAGTCGGAGTAGACCACACCGTTGAGGGAGAGGATGGCGATCTCCGTGGTGCCACCCCCGATATCGACTACCATCGAGCCACAGGCTTCCTCTACCGGTAGGCCGGCACCAATGGCGGCGGCCATGGGTTCTTCTATGAGATGGACGACGCGCGCACCGGCGCCCTCGGTGGATTCTCGGATGGCGCGCTTTTCAACCTCGGTGGCGAGACAGGGTACGCAAACCAGCACGCGAGGGCTGGGGGGGATCAGGCTGTGGGCGTGCACCTTCTTAATAAAGTGCTGGAGCATTTTTTCGGTGACCTGGAAGTCGGCAATCACGCCATCTTTGAGGGGGCGAATGGCGCTGATATTACCGGGGGTGCGACCGAGCATGCGCTTGGCTTCAACACCCACCGCTTCAACGGTTTTTTGTCCGTGGTGATGACGAATCGCTACTACCGAGGGCTCATTGAGAACAATGCCCTTGCCGTTAATGTAAATCAGTGTGTTGGCCGTGCCCAGGTCGATGGACAGATCGTTGGAAAACATCCCGCGTAAGCGCTTTAACATAGTGGTGAATCTTTCCTCATAAAAGCGCGCGTCGGATGTGGCGCTCATGGTGCATGATTGGTACGGGATTTGGTGCCGGTCAAAACTGGCGAAACTGTAACAATGGCAGGGATTTAGGGCAAGGTGTAAATATGGTACCTTACGCGGCCTTTAAGACACTCCGAGGATGGCTGCCCTACCATGTCCATCGATAGATCTGACATTGAAAAACTTGGCGAGCTGGCACGCATTCATATCTCCGATGAAAATGCGCTGGCGAGTGCGAAAAGTATTAACGAAGTACTGGCACTGGTCGACCAACTCCAGGCCGTCGATACCGCGAATATTGAGCCCTTGGCCAACCCCCTGGGTGCTCGGCAGCGCTTGCGTCGCGATGAGGTGAGTGAGGGCAACCAACGGGATGCCTTCCAAGCGGTCGCCCCCGCTACTGAGGATGGCCTCTATCTGGTGCCGAAAGTCATCGAATAAAGCCGCTGCATACATTGAGCCCATAGCGCTGTCTGTGGGCCCAGCGCTACCACCACTTATATAGCATAGGCACGACACTCGTGAGCGAAGTACTGAGTGTTGGGTCGTCAATCAAATACGGTCTCTGTGGAGACAGTCTGAGGAAACAGGATGCACAACCTAACCCTGGCCGAATTAAGCGCGGGACTCATCGCGGGTAAATTTTCAAGCGTCGAAGTGACACAACATTTTCTGGCCCGCATTCAGCGGCTCGATGGCAATTACAATAGCTTTATTACCATTACCGAAGAGCGCGCGCTCGCCCAAGCCGCGGCGGCCGATAAGCTACTGGCCGCGGGTAATGCCCCGGCGCTCTGTGGTGTACCCATCGCCCACAAAGATATCTTTTGCACCGACGGTGTGCGCACCAGTTGTGGCTCCAAAATGCTCGATAACTTTGTGCCGCCCTATAACGCGACAGTGGTTGAAAACCTTGCCGCTGCCGGCGTAGTGGTCTTGGGTAAAACTAATATGGATGAGTTTGCGATGGGCTCATCCAATGAAACCAGTTATTACGGCCCGGTGAAAAACCCCTGGAATACCGATTGTGTACCCGGTGGCTCCTCGGGGGGCTCGGCGGCGGCCGTTGCGGCACGGCTGACGCCGGCAGCCACCGCGACCGATACCGGTGGCTCCATCCGTCAGCCCGCTGCCCTGTGTGGTATCAGCGGTTTAAAACCGACTTACGGGCGCGTCTCGCGCTGGGGTATGATTGCCTTTGCTTCGAGCCTCGATCAGGGTGGTCCGATGGCGCGCAGTGCCGAAGACCTCGCGCTAATGCTCAATCAGATGGCGGGCTTTGACCGCCGGGACTCGACCTCGATTGAACAAGAGGTCCCCGATTATTGCGCGGGCTTACAGCAGGACATCGCCGGCATGACCATCGGTGTGCCCGCAGAGTATTTTGGTGAGGGTTTGAACCCCGCCATTGAGCAGGCGACGCGCGATGCGCTGGCCGAGCTGGAAAAGCAGGGCGCTAAACTCAAGACCATCAGTTTGCCCCACTCCCACCTCTCGGTACCGGCCTACTATGTGATTGCCCCGGCGGAGGCCTCGGCGAACCTATCCCGCTTTGACGGTTCACGCTATGGTTATCGCTGTGAAAACCCGGTCGACCTGCGTGATATGTATATGCGCAGTCGCTCCGAAGGCTTTGGTGAAGAGGTTAAACGGCGTATTTTGATCGGCGCCTATTGCCTGTCGGCGGGCTATTACGATGCCTACTACAATAAAGCCATGCAGGTGCGGCGCTTGATTAAAGAGGATTTTGTCAGCGCCTTTAAAGACGTCGACATGATCGCCGGCCCGACCTGTGCCAACCCCGCCTTTGCGTTTGGCGCCAAGAGTGACGACCCGGTCGCGATGTACCTCGAAGATATTTACACCATTGCCACCAACCTAGCGGGCCTGCCCGGGATGTCCTTGCCCTGCGGTTTGGTCGACGACAAGCCCGTTGGCCTGCAACTTATTGGCAACTATTTTGACGAGGGGGGGATGCTTAATGTCGCCCACCGCTATCAACAAGTCAGCGATTGGCATTCACGCTGCGCCCCCGGCATCGATTAAGGAGTACGGACAGCATGACATGGGAAACCGTTATCGGGCTGGAAGTCCACACCCAGCTCGCCACCAAGACCAAGATTTTTTCCGGCGCCAGCACCGAGTTTGGTGCCGCGCCCAATACCCAGGCCTGCGCCATTGATTTGGCGATGCCCGGCACCCTACCGGTGCTCAATGCCGAGGCGGTGCGCATGGCCGTGATGTTCGGCGTCGCCATTGATGCCGAGATCGGCCTGATTTCATCCTTCGATCGGAAAAACTATTTTTACCCCGACCTGCCCAAGGGCTATCAAACCACCCAGCTCGACAGGCCCATTGTGCTGGCGGGAACGGTGGATATTCAGCTCGGCGATGGCAGTACTAAAACCGTGCGCATTCACCACGCCCACCTCGAGGAAGATGCGGGTAAATCCCTGCATGAGGACTTTCACGGCATGTCGGGTATCGACCTCAATCGCGCCGGTACGCCGCTGATTGAAATCGTTTCCGAACCCGATATGAACAGCCCCGAAGAGGCCGTTGCCTTCGCCAAAAAACTCCACGCACTGGTGGTGTCCATTGGTATTTGCGACGGTGAAATGGCCCAGGGTTCGATGCGTTTCGACGTCAATGTTTCGGTGCGTAAAAAAGGCGAAGAGCTGGGTACGCGCACGGAAACAAAAAATCTCAACTCCTTCCGTTTTATGGAGCGCGCCATTGTTCAGGAAGTGGAGCGCCAGATTGATTTGATCGAAGACGGCGGCAAGGTGAAGCAGGAAACCCGGCTCTACGATGGCGATACCCATACCGCCCGCTCGATGCGCAGTAAGGAGGAGGCCAACGATTATCGCTACTTTCCCTGCCCGGATTTACTGCCGGTAGAAGTCGACCAGGCCTATGTTGATGCCGTGCGGGCAACGTTGCCAGAATTGCCCGAGGCCCGGCGCGCACGCTTTGTCGACAGCTTTGGGTTATCGGCCTACGACGCGAGCGTGCTCTGCGATGAGCCATCGACGGCGGCCTATTTTGAAACAGTGGCGAGCCATTGTGGCGACGCGAAACTGGCGGCCAACTGGGTGACGGGTGAATTGGCCGCACGCTTAAATAGTGAAGAGCAATTGATACAACACTGCCCGGTCAGTGCCGAGCAGCTGGCGGCTTTAATAGCGCGCATTATCGATAAAACCATTTCCAATAAAATGGCGCGGGAAGTATTTACTGCCATGTGGGGTGGCGAGGGTGAACCCGATGCCATTATCGAGGCGCGTGGCTTGAAGCAGGTATCCGATAGCGGTGCTATCGAGGGCATGGTCGATACGGTGATTGCCAATAGCACTAAGCAAGTCGACAATTACCGCAATGCCGATGAGGCCAAGCGGCCGAAAATGCTCGGCTACTTTGTCGGTCAAATTATGAAGGCTTCAAAGGGTCAGGCCAATCCGCAGCAGGTGAATGAAGTGCTGCTGAAAAAATTAGAGGCATTGCTTTGACGAGTGAGTGCTTAACGAGCAATGTGGTAAATAAAGAATAGTGGGATAGGAACGATTATGGCGTTAAAAAAAGATAAGCAAAAAGTACTTGGTGAAATATTTGATGATGAACGCATCAAGACTTTTTTAGATTACGAGGCACCGCAAGGCGTCGATGGCGATTTTCACGTGCTAGAAAAGGCCTATCGCGGCATGAGGGTGGAAAACTTTGTGACCTTTTTAGGCTTCTTTACGGCGGCAAAAAGAAATATCAATGCCACCAATTCCCAGGGCCAGAGCCTGCTGGATATTGTTGCCAGCCATCGCCACGCAGAAGATTATATTACGGCTTTAAAAGAACACTTAGCCAAGTAATCTTGGTTATTTACACCCTCAATTCCAGCGAACAATAAGGAAATATTATGTCCGATACCGTGAGTTTTTCAAAGCAGGGCGCCATAGGCCTGATTAAAGTCAACAACCCTCCCGTAAACGCACTCAATCAATCGGTACGCGCGGGTTTAAAAGCCTGTGTTGAACAGGGCCTCGCCGATGACAGCGTTAAAGCGATGGTGCTGATTTGCGAGGGTAGAACTTTTATTGCCGGTGCCGATATTAATGAATTCGCTAAAGGTATGGGCGAGCCGGGTTTAGTGCCGGTGATTGGCAAAATGGAAACGGCGGCCAAGCCCATCGTTGCGGCGATTCACGGTACCGCCTTGGGTGGTGGCTTGGAAGTCGCACTGGGTTGTCACTACCGTATCGCGCTGGCCTCGGCCAAAGTCGGCTTGCCCGAAGTGCACTTAGGTTTATTACCCGGTGCCGGTGGCACTCAACGTTTGCCGCGTTTAGTGGGTGCACAAGCCGCACTGGAGCTGATCGTTGGCGGTGGCCATGTGCCGGCAGCTAAGGCGTTGGCGCTGGGTATTGTTGACGAAATTGTTGAGGGTGATCTCGAAGCTGCGGGCATTGCCTATGCTGAAAAGCTTCTTGCCGACGGTGCTGGCCCCCGCGCTATTCGAGATATTACCCCCGAGGCCGCAGGTTCTGACGTGTTCGATAACTTCGAGAAAAGTATTGCCCGCAAACAGCGTGGTTTTCTTGCGCCTTTCCATATTATTCAATCGATTCGCGCCGCCTTTGAATTACCCTTCGACGAAGGCATGGCCCGTGAAGAAACGCTGTTTATGGAGTTGATGACCTCATCGGAGTCTGCCGCCCAACGCCATATTTTCTTTGCCGAGCGCGAAGTGGCCAAAGTACCCGGCTTGGCCAGGGACACCCAAAAGCGTGACATCAACTGCGCCGCTGTAGTGGGTGCCGGCACCATGGGTGGTGGTATTGCGATGAACTTCGCGAATGCCGGTATCCCGGTTAAATTGCTGGAAATGAAGCAGGAATTTCTTGATAAAGGCATTGCCTTAATTCGTAAGAACTATGAAAACACCGCCAAAAAAGGCCGCATTAGCATGGCCGATGTCGAGACGCGGATGGCGTTGATCGAGCCGACCTTGTCCTATGACGATATTAAAGATGTCGATATGGTGATTGAAGCGGTGTTCGAAAATATGGATGTTAAAAAGGAGGTGTTTAAAAAGCTCGACAGCGTTTGTCGCCCCGGCGCCATTCTGGCGAGCAATACCTCAACCCTCGATGTCGATGAAATTGCCGGTGTTACTGGCCGACCACAGGACGTGATCGGTATGCATTTTTTCAGCCCAGCCAACGTCATGCGTCTGCTGGAAAATGTACGTGGTGAAAAAACGGCCGATGATGTGATTGCCACGGTAATGAGTTTGTCTAAGCGCATCGGAAAGATTGGCGCGATGGTGGGTGTTTGTGATGGCTTTGTTGGCAACCGCATGCTGCACCAGCGCACCCGTGAATCTGCCTTTCTGGTGGAAGAGGGCGCCAGCCCGGAGCAGGTCGATAAAGTACTGTTTGATTTCGGCTTCCCGATGGGCGCTTTCACCATGGCCGATATGGCTGGCCTCGATGTCGGTTACAAGGTGCGCGAAGAGCGCCGCAAGGCCGGCAAGGTGGAAAAACGTGACTCGGTGTGGATCGACAAAGTGGTTGAGATGGGCCGCCACGGACAAAAAACCAATGCCGGTGTTTATAAATACGAAGATGGCCGCACGCCGATTCCCGACCCCATTGTTAAAGCGTTAATTGCCGAGTGTGCAAAAGATGCGGGCATTGAGCAGCGTGACATTAGCGATCAGGAAATTCTCGAGCGCTGCCTCTACCCAATGATTAACGAAGGCGCAAAGATTCTCGAAGAGGGCATTGCCGCGCGGCCACTGGATATCGATATTATCTGGATTAACGGCTACGGTTTCCCTGGTTATAAAGGTGGCCCGATGTTTTGGGCCGATCAAATTGGCCTGCAAAATATCGTCGATGCCTATGCCAAGTACGCCAAGCAGTGCGGCGACCACTACTGGCAGCCGGCACCACTACTGGCGAAGCTGGCGAAGGAAGGCAAGGGTTTTTACGACCTGTAGTACTTAATTCGTCACTTAAGTCGCTAGTTAGCGCGATGTGTAGCCCCGAGCTGAAAGTGGTTGTTTACTTTTATCTTGGGGTTTTTTTATCGATAAGAAAAATACCGGTTGCCGAGTGATGAGCACAGATACCATTCGCCAGTACCCCGTGCTCTACAGTTTCCGGCGCTGCCCCTATGCGATGCGGGCTCGCATGGCCTTGTATCAAGCCGGTGTGCAGTGCGAGATTGTTGAAGTTGAATTAAAAGCAAAACCTGCGGCAATGCTGGCGTTATCGCCAAAGGGCTCGGTGCCGGTATTGCAGTTGCCGTTGGGCGAGGTGCTCGACGAAAGTTTGGATATTATGAACTGGGCGCTTGGCCAAGATGATCCGGGTCATTGGCTACCGGATTCACGGTCCCTTAGTCAGTCTCTCATTACTGAAAATGACAGCAGTTTTAAAGCGGCTCTCGATCGCTATAAATATCCCCAGCGTTTCCCCGGCGGCAATAGTTTGGAGGCGCGCGATAGCGGCATGGTTTTTTTACAGACCTTAAATGCGCAGCTGCATGGCGATGCGTATTTACTCGGGCGGCAAGTGAGCTACGTCGATATTGCCATCTTCCCCTTTATTCGACAATTTGCCAATACCGATGTGCCTTGGTTTGAGGCTCAGGCTTTGTCTGCGCTGCAGCATTGGTTGTCTAGCTTGGTCAACAGTGACTTGTTTGCAATCATTATGGAAAAAAATCGCCGCCACTTACTGTAGTTATTTTCCTTTAAATTTTTTCGACGGCTGCCGTCTCGCGAATACACTGTTCCAATAAGCCCAGGGCCGCTTCGGCAAACTGCCACATATTCTCTTCGCGATTATTGTGGCCAGTTTTAATTTGCAGGGTTCTTTCTATTGACCCAGTAACTGCAAACCAGGCCGTGCCCGGTGGATCTTTATAAGGGTTAGAGGTAGGGCCGGTGGCACCGGTTTCGGCCAGCGCCCAGATACCGCCGAGGGTTTTATGAATACTGCGGGCGCAGAGCAGGGCGTATTCTTCGCTGGCGCTGCGGATACCTTGCATTTCGCTATCGCTCATATCGAGAAACTGACGCCGAGATTCGAGGCTGTAAACCACCGTGGAACCGAGGAAATAAGCCGATGCCCCGGGCACAGAGACTAGCGCCGCCGATAGTAAACCGGCAGTGGAGGGTTCACAAACGGTTAGCGTTTGCCCGCTGTGTTTTAGCAGTTCGCCAACGGGCTTGCCTAAAGAGAGTAGCGAGTTCATTGATACACCTTTATAGGCTCTTGAGCATTGCTTGAATCGGGGCAGCCTGCTGAATTGTTATTGTTGCTTATCACTACCATACTGCAAAGCTGACGCGACTATAAAAACCGGAGCCTACTATAAACCAAGAGCAGCCTGCGTGATGACAGCGTTAAGTGATTTGAATGGGATCGAGCTGATGGTCAATGGTCTGATTGCCCTTGCGCTCATCCTCGCGCCGATCACCATGTGGCACGCCTTACTCTATAAACGCGACCCCCGCGCGGCGATGGGTTGGATCGGCGTTTGTTTGTTGTTCCCCATTATTGGCCCGGCACTGTATTTTTTGTTTGGTATTAATCGCGTTCGTCACCGGGCACAGCTGTGGAAGGATGGGGCCCACCAGCGACGCTTTGTCGACTTTGAACGGGGTGCAGAACCACTGTCTGAAATACCCTGTTATGGCAAGGTGAACAACAAATTTAGCCCTCTTATGCGGGCCACCTATGCACTCACGGGCCTACCCTTGTTAGAGGGAAACCGAGTGGCCATATTGCGTAATGGTGAGCAGGCCTTCCCCGCGATGTTAGATGCCATTAATGGGGCTGTAGAGAGCGTCGATTTAAGCACCTATATTTTTGAAAGTAATGCTTCCGGCGAGGCATTTGCGGAGGCCCTGTATGGCGCCCAAGATCGCGGTGCCAAGGTGCGGGTCATTATTGACGGCATGGGTGATCTCTATTCTTGGCCGCGGATTAGCAGTCGTCTACGGCGTCGCGGTGTGCGCGTCGAACGCTTTAATCCCCCCGGCTTAATGCCGGTATTACCGGGTTTTAACTTGCGCAATCACCGAAAATTATTGCTGGTGGATGGGCAAATAGCCTTTACCGGCGGCATGAACCTGGGCGACCGGCACTTCGTGAAACCCGGTGTGAACAAAAAAACGACCGTCGATATCCACTTTCAGTTTCAAGGCCCGATTGTCGCCCAGCTTGCCGCTGGCTTTGTGCAAACTTGGCAGTTGGCAAGCGGAGGGGCAGTGAAGGCCGGTAGTGCTAAATCTCGTGCATGTGGTGACAGTCGCTGCCGGGTGATTGTCGATGGGCCAGATATAAACCTCGATAAACTTAGCCATGTACTGATGGCGGCGATAGCGCAGGCTAAAGAGTCGATTCGCATCATGACACCCTATTTTTTACCTTCGCGAGAAATGCTGGCCGCCCTGCAAACAGCGGCCCTACGCGGCGTGGTTGTGACGCTGGTGTTACCGGAGAAAAACAATCTACCCTATGTACACTGGGCGATGCGCAATATGCTTTGGGAGCTGCTGTACTACAATGTTCGGGTGTTCTACCAGCCGCCGCCCTTTAATCACAGCAAGTTGTTTTTGGTGGATGGCCAATATTTATTGATTGGTTCGGCGAATCTTGACTCGCGAAGCCTGCGTTTAAACTATGAGCTCAGTGTCGAAATATATGACCCTCAATTGGCCGCAGAGCTGGAGCATGAATTTGATCAGCGGGTTGGCGGCGCACAGCTGCTGAGTTTGGCTGAGCTGGATGAGCGCTCGCTGCTGTTGCGCAGCCGGGACGCATTTTGCTGGTTGTTCTCGCCGTATTTATGAGGCTTACCCCGGCTCTTAGTGTTGCTGTGAGAGACGATATTGGTATTTTTTTGGCGCCAATATGAGTAAGTGTTAGAGAGTACACACCTTCTGAAATCGGGGGCTGTTAAAATTCCCGCGTTGTGCGCAGAGATAGGTTGACGGTGAGAGTGAAGGGCGATGATCGAAGAAGAAGAGAAAAATTTGTTTCGTGAGTTCGTCGGTGATGTTGAACCCGTCACTCAGATTGGACATGGCTTGAAAATACCGGTGGATAGAAATAGTCCGGCACTGGTGTCGCGGCGCAGGGCCGCTGTCAAAGTGAGTGCGGCCGAGGAGGACTTTCTGCCAGGCGAAGAGCATGTGCCCCGTGTTAAGGCACTCGATACATTATCTTTTAAACAGGATGGCGTGCAGCACGGTGTTTTTCGTCGCTTGAAGCAGGGCCGTTATAGTGTCGAGTCGAGTTTGGACTTACACCGGCTGACGGTTGTGCAAGCGCGTATCGAGGTCCTGCATTTTGTGCGCGATTGTGTCGCCCACGATATTCGCTGTGGTGCGATTACACACGGCAAAGGTGAGCACCGGGAAAACCCGGCGCTACTGAAAAGCTGTGTCAATTACTGGCTACCACAACTGCGTGAGGTTCTGGCCTTTCACAGTGCACCCCGCCATAGCGGTGGGCTGGGTGCGACATTGATTTTATTTCGTAAAAGTGACGCTAAAAAGGCTGCGAACCGGATGAGTTTTCTTGAGCCGAAATCTTCGTGATAAAGGGTGCATTGATGGAAGTTGTTAATAACATGCCAGGCAGGGCAATAAGCGGATATTGCCGAGGCTAACATGCAAAAAATGAGTGACGCTAATACAGCGGTTGCGGCATTGGCCTTTGACGCCGGCCAGCCGTCTGTCATCGCCGATGCAACACGAAAAATAATTCAAGTGAACCCGGCATTTTTAAAGCTGACGGGTTTTCCCGCCGAGATGTTGACCGGTTCGATGCTGGATGAACTCTATGTCGAGCAGGAAGATATCGGCTTTCTCGACTTTCTACAGTGCTGCAGTGGGGGCGACTCCGCCAGTGACGAGATAGTGAATAGCTATACGGGAAAAACGCTGCGCGATTCCTGGGATGGTCGGCATATTGAATTGGTGGAAACACTGGCGCATCTTCCGAGTCACCAAGGTGAGCCGGGGATTTATTTAATAAACTGCCAGGAAATCGGCGGTTTGATCCCCAAAATTGTTGTTGCCCCCGAGTCGAAAAAGTCTTTTCGCCAGCTTATTGACTCCCTGCCAGAGGCAGCAGTGGTACTTGCCGGTTCCGATATCGAGGCCTGTAATGAGCAGTTTGCCCGCCTGTCTCAGCGCGACAAGAATGAGCTTGTCGGTTTGCCGATCACCGAGTTGTCGATGGTTGTGCAAAATGATGGCCTCGAGGCTGTTGAAAAGCTAAACCGTGTTTTAGCGGCGCTTGAGAGGGGGCGTATTGGCACCCTGGAGTGGCTGCTTCGCCTACCCAATGGCGAGCCCCGTGAAGTTGAAGTGAGCTTTAGTGGTTTTGATTACTACGGTAGGCGGCTGACTTTTGCCAATGTTCGGGACATTACCGATCGCAAGCGCATGGAACTGGAGCGACAGGGTCTGCTGGATGAATTGGCGCACAAGGAACAAATGACACGCTTGGCCACCAAGGCGGGGGGCATTGTCATTTGGGAAGCCGATCTATTGACCGATAAAATGTCATGGTCTGATGGCGCTAGCCAGTTATTCGAGCTCTCTGATGAGGCACTGCCGACCAATTTTAATGCTCTGAGGACGCTCGTGTTTGAGGAAGATATGGCATTGCTGGCGACGGTGCTTGAGAATATTAGCGCTGGCCGGGCCTTTGAAATGGAGAGTCGCTTCCAGCGTCCAGAAGGAGAAATGCTCTGGTTGCGAACCCAGGGTCAGGTGGAGTGTGATAGCAATGATCGGCCCGTTATGGTGCGAGCCGCCGTGTCGAATATTACGGAGTACAAAAATGCCCAGCAAGAAATCAGTCGCCTAGCCTACTACGATCCACTGACAAAACTGGCTAATCGACGTTTACTACTGGATAGATTGCACCAGTATTGCGCGGCATCAAAACGAAACAACACCAGTGGTGTGGTGTTTTATCTCGATCTCGATCGCTTTAAATTACTGAATGACAGCTTGGGCCATGCCAGTGGCGATATTTTATTGATAGAAGTGGCGCAGCGCTTGTTGGAAGTTTTTCGCACCGATGACACCGTGGCCCGCATTGGTGGCGATGAGTTCGTGGTGGTGGTACCGATTATTGCCGGTAGTGCTCATATGGTGGCCCACAAGGCGCGTGTGATTGCCGATAAACTGCGCGCGACACTGGCCGACGACTATATTATCAATGGCCTCAATTACCATATGTCGTCCAGTATTGGTTTGGCGGTTTTCCCTCAGGACGGTGATACGGCCGAAAAGGTGATTCAAAATGCCGATGTTGCGATGTACCAGGCGAAGGACAGTGGTCGCAACGCCGTGGCTTTTTATCGCGCCGAGCAGCAGCAGGATGCCGATAAACGTGTGCTGATCGAACAGGATTTACGGCATGCCATTAAGGGAAAACAGTTTCAACTCTATTATCAATCGAAGGTAGACAGTACTGGGCAGCCCGTGGGGGCAGAGGCGCTTATCCGCTGGCAACATGCCGACAAAGGCATGATTCCGCCGACCGACTTTATCGGTATTGCCGAGGAGACCGGTTTGATTGTCGATATTGGGCAATGGGTGCTGGAAACGGCCTGCGCGCAGTTAAAAACCTGGCAAGATACGGTTTGTTTAAAGCCGGATTTTAGCGTCTCGGTGAATATTAGCCCGGTACAATTTAGGCGCAAAGACTTCGTTTTCAGTGTAGAGGATGTTATTCAACGCAATAATATCGCCCCGGGAAGTATCATGTTGGAAATTACCGAGGGTATGTTAATCGAAGACATCGATGAAACCGTCGAAAAGCTTAAGCAATTAAAACAATTGGGTGTGCAGATAGCGATTGATGATTTCGGCACCGGTTACTCGTCCCTGTATTATTTGAAACGCCTACCCCTCGATGAAATAAAAATTGATAAGACCTATGTCCGCAATATCATTAGCGACAAAGATGATGCGGCGATAGTAAAAACAATTATGGATATCGCTCGTCACTTTTCTCTCAGCCCTGTTGCCGAAGGTGTGGAAAATAGCGATCAGGCCGAATTTTTACATGCCATCGGTTGCCAGATATTCCAGGGGTTTCTCTATTCTCGACCCGTGCCGGCAAAAGAATTTGCCGCTAAATATTTTTGATTGCACTGGGTTTGTAAAACAAAAATATGAATGTTATTGGCGGGATGAGAGGCCTTTGTCTAAGCTCTGGGTAACGGCGAATACACAATTATCAGGGGTGTGCGCGCTATCCGATTCCGGCGCGGTTGTTTGCTCGGGCTGGTGTTGAAATGATTGCCTTAGAGGAACTCATGATGCCCGGACATATCTATAAGCATATCGAAGTGACAGGTAGCTCCACGACAGGTACTGACGATGCGATCAGTGCCGCCATCGCCGAAGCGACTAAGACTATTAAGCATTTACATTGGTTCCAAGTGGTTGAAAGTCGCGGCTATATTGAAGATGGAAAAGTAAAGCACTGGCAGGCCACGATCAAAGTCGGTTTCCGCCTCGATCATTAATTCACCGCAGCTGTAGCGGACCGTTGGATTACAGGCGGTAGGCTAGGGCTTCGCGCAGGTGCTGGTTGTGGATCTGATCTAGGTTCTCAATGTCGGCAATGGTGCGTGCTACTTTTAATACGCGATGAAAACCACGGGCCGAGAGGTCCATGCGCTCAATGGCTGTGTTCATTATTTCCAGCTGTTCGTTGTTGAGTGGGCAGAACTGATCCAGTTGTCTACGTGATAACTGGGCGTTGGGGCAAGCTTGGCGACGCTGTTGTTTTTGTCTCGCCGTGACCACGCGCTGGCGTATGCAGGTACTGCTTTCCCCCGTTTCTTTGGCGGCGGTAAGCTCCCGGTGGGGTACGCGAGGCACATGGATTTGTAGGTCTATTCTATCCAGTAGTGGCCCCGATATTTTATCCCGGTAGCGTTTCACCTGTTCAGGTGTACAGCGGCAGCGCTGCTCGCCGAGGTAGCCACAGGGGCAGGGGTTCATGGCCGCAATCAGCATAAAATTGGCGGGATATTCGACGCTTGTCTGCGCCCTCGCGATCAATATTGAGCCCGACTCCAGGGGCTCTCTGAGCACTTCAAGTACCTTGCGAGGAAATTCCGGTAATTCATCGAGAAACAGCACGCCATGGTGAGCCTTTGACACTTCACCGGGGCGGGGTGAGCTGCCGCCGCCGACCAGTGAGACGCTGGATGCGGTGTGGTGTGGAGAGCGGAAGGGGCGTTCAAAAAAGTGGGGGCGAGCTTGATCGTTGCTCACCGAGTAGATAGCGGCAACTTCCAGGGCATCGCTTTTGTCGAGGGGCGGCAATATGCCGGCTAGGCGGCTGGCGAGCATGGTTTTTCCCGTTCCGGGAGGGCCACTAAAGAGTAGGTTGTGAGCGCCGGCGGCGGCAATTTCCAAGGCACGCTTAGCTTGGTGTTGGCCGATGACTTCATTAATATCTGCAGCGGGGGGTAATTCAGCCTCTTGACTGTGGCTTAGCAGCGGTAATTCCTCCCTGCCCTGTAAATGCGCGCAGACCTCTAAGAGGTGTTCGGCGGGGTAAACGCCAGTCTTGCTCGCCAATGCGGCTTCTCGGCCATTGGTTTGGGGCACTATCATCTTGCGTTGGTTTTTACTGCAGGCGAGAGCACTTGGCAAAATACCATCGACGGGCCTCAACTCACCAGAGAGGGCGAGCTCGCCGATAAACTCGTATTCCGTTAGCGGGTCTAGTGGTAACTGCCCGGAGGCGGCGAGTATGCCCAGTGCGATGGGTAGGTCAAAGCGACCCCCTTCCTTGGGTAGGTCGGCGGGGGCTAAATTAATGGTAATGCGCCGTGCGGGAAAGTCGAAATGGCTGTTTAGAAGGGCGCTACGCACCCTGTCCTTACTTTCCTTGACGGCAGCTTCCGGTAAGCCAACGATACTGAGACTGGGTAAACCATTGGAAAGGTGAACTTCCACGGTGACCAGTGGTGCGCGAATGCCCAGCTTTGCCCGTGTATAAATGACGGCCAGTGACATAGATCTTCCTTGGTGGCGCAGAACAACCCTTGTAGCAGATAGTTATCAGCAATGAAAGGTTCGGCAAACAGCAGGGGCCGGCCTGTATTGACAGGAGTAGAGGCTCAATACCCGTGATGCTGGTCTTTTGGACGTAAAGAATTTAAAAAAATGTGATGCGTCACTCTAAGTTCTTGTGTACCGGGTTTATTTCTTGCACTCTATGCTTTGAAGGTGAGTTGTGGCACAGGCAATGCTTTCGGCGTCATAGTTTGTTTTTTTGGGCTTTCACTGTCTATCTTCAAGGCCGTACGGGCTTACTGTAGTAGGAGATGAGTAGATTTTTTCCAATGGATTGGACTCGCCTTTAGGAAGGGGCAATCGCGGGTTACCTCAATTTACTGGACATTTAAAATACGCATGTACACTAATTACATTTGAATAAAGCAGGAGAGTAAGCATGAAAATGATTACCGCAGTCATCAAGCCCTTTAAGCTGGATGATGTTCGCGAAGCGCTGGCCGACATTGGCGTGCAGGGCTTAACCGTAACAGAAGTTAAGGGCTTTGGCCGACAGAAAGGCCATACGGAACTCTATCGGGGTGCCGAATATGTTGTCGATTTCCTCCCCAAGGTAAAAGCTGAGGTTGCCGTCACCGATGAAATGGTCGACAGCACTGTCGAGGCGATCGTCAATGCCGCGCAAACTGGCAAAATTGGCGATGGCAAGATCTTTATCTCTGATCTGAGTGAGGTCATTCGCATTCGTACCGGTGAAACGGGCAACGAAGCGGTTTAAACAAACAGTAATTATTAGATTAGGTTGATCGAGGGGAAAACAATGGAAAGCGATATCATTGAAATTAAGTATGCGCTGGACACCTTTTATTTTCTGGTGTGTGGCGCGTTGGTCATGTGGATGGCCGCTGGTTTTACGATGCTCGAGTCGGGCTTGGTGAGAGCAAAAAACACCACTGAAATTTTAACCAAGAACGTGGCGCTGTATGCCGTGTCCTGTGTGATGTACCTGCTGATGGGTTACACCATTATGTACGGTGGCTCCGAGGGTGGTTACCTGCCCGATAGCTGGTTTGGCAATAGCATTGCCAACGCCAGTGCTGAAGATGTGTTGGCCGGTGCTGCAGCCGATGCCAGTGATTACACCTATTATTCGGGCGCATCCGACTTCTTCTTTCAAGTGGTATTTGTAGCCACGGCGATGTCGATTGTCTCTGGGGCGGTGGCAGAGCGCATGAAGCTCTGGTCATTCCTGGCCTTCGCTGTTGTTATGACGGGCGTCATTTACCCCCTGCAGGGCATGTGGAAGTGGGGCGGCGGTTTTCTCAATGAAGCGGGCTTTCTCGACTTTGCCGGTTCTGGTGTGGTGCATATGACCGGCGCGGCTGCGGCGCTCGCTGCGGTTATCTTGCTCGGTGCACGCAAGGGCAAATACCGTGATGATGGCTCGGTTAACCCCATTCCCGGCGCCAATATGCCGATGGCGGCCCTGGGTATGTTCATTCTCTGGGTTGGCTGGTTTGGTTTTAACGGTGGCTCCGAGCTGAAAATCTCCGACATTGGTGAAGCCAATGCGGTTGCCGACATCTTCGTCAACACCAATGCCGCCGCTTGTGGCGGTTTGATTGCCGCCCTGATCACCGCCCGCTTGTTATTTGGCAAGGCCGATTTAACCATGGCCATTAACGGCGCACTGGCTGGTTTGGTGGCGATTACCGCTGAACCCCTGACCGCCGGGCCCATGCTCTCGACCGTGATCGGTGTCATTGGTGGTGTCCTAGTGGTTTTCTCGGTGGTGACCTTTGATAAGTTGAAGATTGACGATCCGGTTGGTGCGATTTCCGTCCACGGTGTGGTCGGTGTTTGGGGTTTGCTAGCAGTGTGCTGGAGCAATCCAGATGCCAGCCTCTCGGCTCAGCTGATGGGTATCGGGGTGATCTTTGCCTGGGTCTTTGGCGCTAGCTTGCTGGTCTGGCTTGTACTGAAAGCCCTGTTCGGTATTCGCGTCAGCGAAGAAGAGGAATACGAAGGTGTTGATATCTCCGAGTGTGGTATGGAAGCCTACCCCGAGTTTGTTACTAGCACCAAATAATAAGCCTTGAGTTAAGGTGCGCAATAACAAAAAAGGGAGCTTAGCTCCCTTTTTTGTTATTGGCTAAAAGTGTATTGTTGAACGCTAGGGACGAGGATCAAAGGAATACGCTATGAAGCTAATTACCGCGGTAATAAAGCCATTTAAAATGGATGATGTTCGACAGGCTCTGGCCGATGTTGGCGTGCAAGGTATCACAGTCACGGAAGTGAAAGGTTTTGGTCGCCAGAAGGGGCATACCGAGCTGTACCGAGGCGCGGAGTACGTGGTGGACTTTCTGCCGAAAGTGAAGCTGGAAACCGCTGTCGATGATGACATGGTCGACAGCGTTGTCGATGCCATTTCGAAATCTGCCAATACGGGGAAAATTGGCGACGGTAAAATTTTTATTAGCTCACTCGATGAAATAGTACGTATCCGCACCGGTGAAACGGGCTCTGAAGCCGTCTAGACGCTTTGCTATCAGCGCTATAAAAAAGCTTGGGTTGAAGTTTATGTCCCGGGCTTTTTTTTGCCTTGAGAATGAGCCCGGGGGTGGCTGCGGTCATAGGTGAGGGCGAGGTGTTGAAAATCCAGATGGGTATAAACTTGGGTGGTCGACAAGTTGGCGTGCCCGAGCAGGTCTTGAACCCCGCGTAAATCACCGCTCGACTCCAAGATGTGACTGGCAAAGGAGTGGCGCAGCATATGGGGGTGAACGGGCTGACTGATACCCTGCTGTTGGCCAATTTTTTGGACGCGCTGTTGAATGGCCCGGTGGCTGATCCGCTTGCCGCGCTGGCTGACAAACAGGGCTTGTTCACTCGCTAGGGCCTTGTCACCTCGCACCGTTAGCCATTGTCTAATGGCGTTCAGGGCAGAGCGGCCAACGGGAATAAGGCGCATCTTACTGCCCTTGCCGGTGACAGTCACCATAGCCTCTTGAAAATGAACGGCGTCGATATCGACATTGGCGATTTCTGCCAAGCGTAGCCCGGAGGAGTACAGCAATTCGAGTAGCGCGCGGTCGCGTAGGGAATGCCAGTCATCAGCCCTAATACTCACTAGCTGACAGGCTTGGTCGGCATCCATCAACTTGGGCAGTTGCTTCGCCTTGGCGGGTGCCTGCAGACCATCGGCAGGGTTGTGCTTGATCCATTCTCTCTGCAGGGCATAGCGAAAAAATGTGCGCAGCGATGAAAGCCAGCGCTGCAGGCTGGCATTGGCGAGACCGCTTTTATGCAGTGTCGCCAGTGCGCTGCGAATATGTTGAGTATCAATATCTTTGAGGCTTGTCAGCGCGTGCTCATCTAACAGTGATTGTAGGCGGGACAGATCGCGCAGATAGCTTTTCGTGGTCAGTGGTGAAAGATTTCTGGCCCGGGTATCTTGGGCAAAACGGGCTAATTGTGCCTCATTGGGAACCTTTGCCATGACGGTCTCAGCTCATTTTTGTGGCGCTGCGATGGCTTGTACACTGGCTACCTGGGCCACCATCGAGGGTAGGACGCGATTGAGGACTTCGGCAATATAGCTGAGAAACAGTGTGCCCATACTGCTTTTGTAATACAGCGGGTCGGAGCTGCCAATAGCGAGAATACCAAAGGTGTTACCGTTATTGAGAGGTACCACGGCGACAGATTTAATCGCGCTAGCCTGGTCGTCAAATAGGAAGGCCAGCTCTTCGTCACGCAGGACACCACAGGTGGCGCGATTACTGCGTAGCAGGCCGCCGATGGCTTTACTACCTTGGGCGAGACTGACCACTTTCGCTGAGGTCGCGAGTGTATTGTCGGCATCGAATAAAATGAGTTGATGGTACTCAATCTGAAAGTCGTTTTTTAGGCTGCCGTAGAGGATGTCGATAGCTTTCGGGAGACTACTGGTTTCGAGTAGGCTAAGTACCAAGCGCTTGGTTTTTTCAAACAGCTGATCGTTGGCTCCAGCTGTTTCGAGAAGATTACTTAAACGCGAGCGCATTTCGAGATTGCGCTCGCGCAAGACACTGATTTGTCGCTCGATAAGGGATATCGCTTGACCACTTTCGTGGGGCAATTGCAGGGACTCGAGCAGCTCGGGGTGGCGCTCAAAAAAATTCGTATCTGCAGCGAGGAATTCACAGACCTGTTGTTCGGTGATCAAGCGACCGCTCTGTGTGCCGGTTTTATCGTTGGTACTCATAGGCGAATGCGCCCCTGGTAAACGGTTGTCGCCGGGCCTGTGACGGCAACTGGCTGCTTGTTGCCCGGCCAGGTAATCGTCAGGCCGCCGCCCGGCAGGTTGACTTTGACGGGAGAGTCTAGCAGGTTTTGCGCGATGCCAGCTACCGCAGCGGCACAGGCGCCACTACCGCAGGCTTGGGTCTCACCGGCCCCGCGCTCGTAAACCCGCAAATTGATTTCATGGCGCGTCAACAGTTCCATAAATCCGACATTGACCCGCTCCGGGAAGCGGGTGTGATTTTCGAGCAGTGGCCCGAGTTCAGCAATGGGGGCCTGTTGAATGTCGGTAACTTGCAATACCGCATGGGGGTTGCCCAGAGATAGGGCTGAAATTTCGAGAGACTGCCCGGCGGCCTCAATGGTGTAAGTCAGTGCCCGCTGAGCGGCGCTGAAAGGGATGTCTGCGGGTTCGAAATCGGGTATGCCCAGGGTCGCGGTATAGCTTTGTTTGTTGTTAATACTGAGCTGCAGAATACCGGCCTGGGTTTCAACGTTAAGCAGTGACTTGCCGGTGAGTCGTCTGTCGCGCACAAACTTGGCAAAGCAGCGCGCGCCATTACCGCACTGGGCCACTTCGCTGCCATCGGCATTGAAGATGCGGTATTTAAAATCGATATCGGGCTGGGTCGGTGGTTCGACCAATAAAATTTGATCGCAGCCAATACCGGTGTTGCGATCGGCGAGGCGGCGAGCGAGTTTGTCCGTCATGGCGACGGCTTGGGTAACGGCGTCGATAACCACAAAGTCATTGCCGAGGCCGTGCATTTTGGTGAAGCGAATATACATTCAGTGGCCGTCCGGCAGCAGAGATTCACCGCGCATTAAATCGGCCTTCGACTCACGTGTTTTGATGACGTGGCTGGTGCTGTCATCGACCATGATTTCCACCGCGCGGGGACGGCTGTTGTAATTTGAACTCATCGACATGCCGTAGGCACCGGCGGAATGTATGCACAGTAGGTCGCCCTCGGCGATGGCCAAAGAGCGCTGTTTACCGAGGAAGTCACCGGTTTCACAGACTGGGCCAACGATGTCATAGATGCCAGTGTCCGCTTGAGGATTGTCTGTCAGCGTTTCAATATCGAGCCAAGCTTGATAGAGAGCGGGGCGCAACATGTCGTTCATGGCGGCGTCGACAATGGCAAAGTTCTTGGTGCCGGCTACTTTCAGGTATTCGACCTTGGTTAGCAATACTCCGGCATTGGCGACGATGGAGCGACCGGGTTCCAGTATCAGTTGTAAGTTACGTGTGCCGAGGCGCTGGCGTATGGCCTGGATGTAGTCGCCGATGGCGGGAGGCTGTTCATCCTGATAGCGCACGCCGAGACCACCGCCAAGGTCGAGGTGTTCGATCTTTATACCCGCCTCGGCGAGACGATCGATGAGTAGTAGAACTCTGTCCATAGCGTCGATAAAGGGCGCGATTTCGGTGAGTTGCGAGCCGATATGGCAGTCGACACCTTTAATGCTCAAATGGGACAGCGAGGCCGCCCGCTGGTAGACGGCGATGACCGAATCGATCTCGATACCGAACTTGTTTTCCTTGAGGCCGGTGGAAATATAGGGGTGGGTGCCGGCGTCGACATCGGGGTTTACCCGGATTGAAATGGGCGCGACGATGTCGAGACCTTGGGCGATGTACTGAATGCGTTCCAATTCTGCCGGCGACTCGACATTGAAGCAGTGAATGCCGGTTTGCAGGGCCAGAGTAATTTCGTCGTGACTCTTGCCAACGCCTGAAAAAACAATATGTTGTGGCTCTCCACCGGCAGCCAGTACGCGCTCGAGTTCACCGCCGGAAACAATGTCAAAGCCTGCCCCCAATTTTGCCAGCAGGTTGAGAATGGCGAGGCTGCAGTTGGCTTTTACGGCATAACAAATCAGGTGGGCTTGTTCACCCATGGCCTGTTGGTAGGCCAGAAACTGCTCGCTAATGGCGGCCTTTGAATAGACATAGGCGGGTGTGCCGTGCCCGGTAGCGAGGTCGGCAAGGGCGACGTTGTCGATATGGAGCTGGCCATTACGGCGTTGAAAGTGGCTCATTTGTTTGCGCTGCTCTGAGCTGGGGTTGGCCCTTCACTTTGCTGTTCGATAGGCGGCGGTGGGATATACAGGGCACCCTTATTGCCACAGGCACTGAGGGTAGCGGTAGCCAATAAAAGCAGGGGCAATAAAAGGAATATGCGACGATAGGCAGTGGTGGTCATGGCGGGTCATTGGTCCAGTCTGTGGAGGGCAAGTATAGCGGTTCACTGTACTTGCCCTCAATATTAGCGCGTCTAGCTTGGGGCGTGTGGCGCTTAGAAGTTCTTTGCTTGCGCCTCGAGTTGTTGCTGCGCTCGGGCGACAGCCTTGACGACCTGTTCGGGTGCGGTGCCGCCAATATGCTTACGTGCGGCGACGGAACCCTCAAGGGTGAGAACATCGAAGACATCACTGGCAATCATGTCACCGAATTTTTGCAGTTCGCCGAGGGACATCTCCGACAGGTCTTTACCGGTTTCAATACCGTAGGCCACGGCACTGCCGACGATTTCGTGGGCGTCGCGGAAGGGAATGTCTTTGCCCACCAAATAGTCGGCCAGATCGGTGGCGGTGGAAAAGCCGCGCCGCGCCGCCTCGTACATATTGTCTTTTTTGACGGTGATAGCCGGCACCATATCGGCAAAGGCGCGCAGGCAGTCACGCACAGTGTCGACGCTATCGAAGAGGGGCTCTTTGTCTTCCTGATTGTCTTTGTTGTAGGCCAAGGGCTGGGACTTCATCAGTGTCAGTAGACTAATGAGGTGGCCATGGGTGCGTCCGGTTTTACCACGTACTAATTCGGGAACATCCGGGTTTTTCTTTTGCGGCATGATGGAGGAGCCGGTGCAAAAGCGGTCGGGCAGGTCGATAAAATCAAATTGCGCCGATGCCCACAGGATTAGCTCTTCGGAGGCCCGCGATAGGTGTGTCATCAGCAAGCTGGCAAAGGCACAGAATTCGATGGCGAAGTCTCGGTCACTGACCGAGTCGAGACTATTGGCGGTGGGGCCGTCAAAGCCGAGCAATTCGGCGGTGTACTCTCTATCAATGGGATAGGTGGTGCCCGCGAGGGCAGCGGAACCCAGTGGTGATTGATTGAGTCGTTTTTTACAGTCGGCCAGGCGGCCTTGATCGCGTACCAGCATTTCGTACCAGGCCAGTAAATGGTGGCCGAAGGTCACGGGTTGAGCCGTTTGCAAATGGGTGAAGCCGGGCATAATGGTGCCGGCCTCGCGTTCGGCAATAAACAGCAAACCCTCTTGCAGGCGATGTAGTTCACGCTGAATGGTGGTGATTTCGGCGCGCAACCAGAGGCGGATATCTGTCGCTACCTGGTCATTGCGAGAGCGACCGGTGTGAAGCTTTTTACCGGTGATGCCTATTTTGGCAGTCAGTGCCGCCTCGATATTCATGTGGACATCTTCAAGGGCAATCGACCACTCAAAACTGCCGGCTTCGATGTCGGCTTGAATTTCTTCGAGCCCGGTCTTAATTTGCTGGTGTTCTTGTTCGGTAAGAATGCCGGCGCGGGTGAGCATGGCCGCGTGAGCCTGGGAACCCTCGATGTCTTGCTTGTAAAGGCGTTGGTCAAAGTTGACCGAGGCGGTGAAACGGGCAACGAAAGCATCGGTAGGTTCGCTAAAACGACCGCCCCAAGACTGGTTAGATGATTTTTTGTCGCTCATTGTGACCTCTGTTGAGTGTTTCGGCACGCCAGCTCACAGCATAAGGTGCCTGTTGTGTAAAAATGGCGCATTATAGCCAATTCATTGAATACGCTGGGTAAGAAAGCTGAAAGTAGGTCGAAGTAAAAACAAATTGGGCGCTGACGTGCTGGTACCGGCATCCCTGAGGCCGGCGCTCCCTATGGGCGCTATGGGTCGCAGCGCTAGCTGTCTTGGGGTCTTGCTGATAGGCCAGCTGCTGTTTGTGGCGATGTCGTGGCTTGCGGGTGGTCCGGCGCTTATTGGCTGGGCTGTGTTGGCTGAGATGTGTTTGACGGCGTTGGTCGTGTCGGCGGTGGGTGGGTTGTTAGTCTGGCTTGTCGAGCGCATGGCGTGGACAGCCTTTAGCGACACCGAAGCTGTGCTGAGTTATGCGGTGATGGCTGCCGTGCTGGTGATGGCTCTGCTGGCTATCCCGGTAAGTCTTGTGGTGATGTTTGAACCGCTATTTGAGCGTTTTAAATTGTTTGAGGGGATCGTGGCTGCGGTGGTTTTAAGTGCCGTGCTGCTGCGCTATTTACATTTGGTGCGGCAGGTAAAAATGCTGCATGGTCTGACCGAGGCTTCGCGTATCCAGGAGTTACAGGCGCGCATCCGACCGCATTTTTTGTTTAATAGTATGAATATGGTCGCTAGCCTGATTGCCGTTGACCCCGAAAAAGCCGAGCAGGTAGTGGTCGATTTGGCCGACTTGTTCCGGCGGGTGCTGGATGACGCCCATACTTTGGTGCCTATGCGAGAAGAGCTGGCCCTGTGCCGCAGTTATCTGGCGCTGGAAAAACTACGCTTGGGTGAACGCCTGCAAACGGAGTGGGAGATTGGCGACTACGGCGATGTGGAAATCCCCAGCTTGACCTTGCAACCGGTGCTGGAGAATGCGGTTTATCACGGCATTCAATTATTACCGGAAGGCGGGCTGATTAAAATCAGCGTAAAGCGGGTCAAGGGTCGTTTGATTTTGACGGTAGGCAACCCTCGTAGCCAGAGGATGCAGCATAACAAGGGCAGTAAAATGGCCATAGACAATGTGCAAAAGCGACTTGTGGCACATTTCGGGCCGACTGCTGTGGTACGTGCGGAGAGAATGGATAATCATTACATCACACATATAAACTTCCCGTTGGGGGAGTGAGATTTTTATGAATGTTTTGATCGTTGATGACGAGCCCTTGGCGCGTGATCGCCTGCAGAGAATGGTCGCCGCGATGCCAGATTTTAATGTTGTTGCGATGGCCGAGAATGGTCAGCAGGCGATTCAGTGTGCCCGCGAATCAAACCCCGATGTGGTGTTGATGGACGTGCGCATGCCGGGAATGGATGGCATTGCAGCCGCTCAGCACTTGGCCGAGTTAGAGCCACCTCCCGCTGTTATTTTTTGTACCGCCTATGAAGATTATGCGATAGAGGCATTTTCGTCCCAGGCGATTGGCTATTTATTAAAGCCGGTCAAGCAGGCAGATCTGGATGCGGCGTTGGGCCGTACCGGGCGCGTCAACAAGGCCCAGCTCAACAGTTTGCAAGATACTGTCGGCATTGGTGAGGGTGGGCGCACCCACCTGGCCTCGAAAAATAGAGGCGAGATAGACCTCATTCCCATTAGCAATGTGCGTCTTTTTCAGGCCGACCACAAATACGTGACGGCCTACCACACCCGAGGCGAGGCCTTGCTGGATGATACCTTGAAGGAGCTGGAGGGTGAGTTTGAGGGGCGTTTTGTGCGCATCCATCGCAATGCGCTGGTGTCGGTGCGGCATATTGAAGGCTTGGAGCGCGACAGTGAGGGTCACTGTTTTGTGCGCCTTAAAGAGCTGGATATTAAGCCTCAGGTGAGCCGTCGCCATATTACCTCGGTGCGTCGCCTGCTTGAGAAAATCTGATAAACCGAGCTCGACTGTCCTTTTGTTTCTCAATAACGTCGCTATCGACCGCCTTTAGGCCAGCTTGTGGCGCCTATATTCTCGTTGTCTCTCGATAGTTTCGCGCCGCGCATCTGTTAACATTGCTGTATCAAGTACCCTGTTTGTTTTGGCACGGGTATGTTGAATGCCGTCAGTTTCCCAACGAATCAATGAGTTAGCCCATGTCTATTTTGCGTATCGCCACTCGAAAAAGCCCCTTGGCCCTGTGGCAGGCGCATTTTGTTCGCGATGCCTTGCTGCGGGCGCATACCGGGCTTAGTGTCGAGATTATTGGTATGACCACCCAGGGCGATAAAATTCTCGATACCCCGCTAGCTAAAATTGGCGGTAAGGGACTGTTTGTGAAAGAGCTTGAGGTGGCATTGTTGGAGGGTCGAGCCGACATTGCCGTACATTCGATGAAAGATGTACCGATGGCGCTGCCACCGGGCTTAGTCTTGCCGGTGATCTGCAAGCGGGAAGATCCTCGCGATGCTTTCGTTGCCAACCACTACGCCAGCATTGACGAGCTGCCGGCCGGTGCTCGTGTCGGCACTAGCAGTATGCGTCGCCAATGCCAGTTGATGGAACGCTATCCCCAGCTCGAGGTACTTGATTTGCGGGGCAACGTTAACACCCGCTTGGCGAAGCTGGATAAGGCCGAATACGACGGTATTATTTTGGCGACGGCGGGTTTACTGCGGCTTGATATGGCCGACAGAATCACCCAGCGCATTCCCGTCAGTCAGTCATTGCCAGCCGGTGGGCAGGGTGCGGTGGGTATCGAGTGCCGTGCCGATGATGAGCAAACCTTGGGCTTATTGCGTGTGCTGCACCATCCGGATACGGCGGCTCGAGTCGCCGCTGAAAGGGCCGTTAATCGTGCGTTGGAGGGTGGTTGTCAGGTGCCGATCGCCTGTTATGCCGAATTGAGCGCAGACCAGCAACTCCACCTTCGGGCCCTAGTGGGTTCTCTCGACGGCAGCGTCATGCTGCGTGAAGAAATTACCGGCGCGGCCGCAGCTGCCGAGCAACTCGGTATTACATTAGCCCAGCGTCTATTGGCACGTGGGGCGGATAAAATCCTCTCGGCAATTACGGCAGATTAATATGCAGGCACTAGGCGGCCTGCATATTCTTAGCCTGCGTGCGAGTTCGCTCCCTTCTAGCCCTGGTCAAACGGCCGAGCGCGCTTTTGCCAGCTCTCATACGGCAGATTCTCAAACACAGGATCCTTTAATAGGCCGTCTTGAAAAACTAGGCGCCACCTGTCATCACTACCCGGTCATTAACATCGAGCCGGTAGAGGCTGATAATGAGCGACTTAAACAACAGGCAATGGCGTTTTCCGAGTACGACAAAGCGATTGTCGTCAGCCAGCATGCCGCGCGCTTGGCCTGGTGGTGGCTCGACCGCTACTGGCCGATGTTGCCAGTGGGCCTGGAGTATTTTGCAGTCGGGCCGGCCTCCGCCGAGCCTCTGCGCAAGCAGTGTGTGCCTGTCACTGTGCCAAGCTCGGGTTATTCCAGCGAGGCTCTGTTAGCGCTGCCGGCCTTAACAACCGTCGAGGGCCAGAAAATCATTATTTTCAGGGGCGGGCAGGGTCGCGATTTACTGGAGAGTACCCTGGGGGAGCGGGGGGCAAGAGTGGATTGCAGTGATCTGTATCGCCGGGTTGTCGACGCCCGCCATCGCCATGCCATTGTCGGATTAATACAGACAGAGAGCCCGCTGCTGCTAATTTACAGTGGGCAGATACTCGCGGCAATACTTGAGATCGTGCCCGAGGCTTATCTGGCTCGCTTGCAGGGCTTACCAATTGTTGTGCCCAGTGCTCGGGTGGCGAGGTTGGCGCAGGGTAGGGGCTTTCGCTCGATACATCTAGCCGCCAGCGCACTTAGCCAAGATATGGAGCAGAGTGTACTGGACTGTTACACTCCTGCGCGGTAACGACTTGCCTGACGTGGCGAGTTGAAAATAATATTGATTGCATAGCGGGATTGACGGGTGGATAACAAAAATCAAGCTGCGGATACGCAGGGAAAAACGGAGGCCGGATCGGCAGCCGAGCTTAAGTCACAAAGTAAGACTCAGGACAAAACGCAAAAACCTACGACTGGCAAGGGCTGGCGCCTACTGGCCATTTGTCTATTGTTGGCCATCGCCACAGGTTTGGGGGTGGGGGCCTGGTTTGGCCAAGGAGTTTTACAACGGTTTCACGCCCTCGATGACGCTGTAGCGCATAGAGGCGCTTCCCTTGAGGCTTTTCAGCAAAATATAGAGCGCAAAGCTGTTGAGCAGGGGCGACTGGTTGCCAGCTTTGAGAGTCAGCTTGCCGTCTTACAGCAAGCACAGCAGAGCCAGTTGGCCTTGCTTGAGAGCAAGAATAATGCGGGTCGAGGCAAGCTTTTATTGGATGAAGCGGAATTTCTAATTCGTCTAGCCAGCCAGCGTTTACTGGTTGAGCGCCGACCTCAGGGTGCTCAAACTCTGCTCGAATCGGCGGACCAGGTGTTGGCCCGGCTGGATGATCCGGGGCTGACCTCACTGCGCAAAATCCTGTCTAACAATATTACCGAGCTGCGCCGTACCACGGCAATTGATCGCGAGGGCCTTTTCCTGCGTATCGGCACCTTGTCGGAGTTGATGATGACTTTCCCCGCATTGCCGGTGCAAGGCTTGGCGGCCGACAAGGCATCGCAGAGTGAAGCCACTACTGCGGATGTCCCTGTTGCTATATTACTTGAAGGGCCTTGGTATCAGCGACTTTGGCAGAATATTCGCAGTGCCAGCCAGGGCTTTGTAGCAAGACATTTTTATGTGCGTTCGCTGCAGCAGCCACTGGCGCCGCTCATGACATTTGAACGAGAGGTGCAGTTGCGCGATCGCTTATTGATGACTCTCGGCAATGCCCAGCAAGCGGTGTTACGCGAAGAGGGGGCTATTTATCGCTCCAGCCTAGTTCGTGCGATAAGAGACATTGGTGAGAATTTTGCCGCCAATGATGACACGCGAGCGATTATCGAACAGTTGCGGGAATTGCAGGGCGAAGTGGTAGAGCAGGGCTTGCCCGATATTAGCACTTCACTTTATGCGTTGCGGGCTTACCGCACGGCACTCGAGAGCCAGTTTGGCGGCGGGGAGGGTGAATAGCTGTGAGAATATCAATTGTGGTATTGCTGCTGGGGACGCTGTTTGGCAGCTCTCTTTATTGGTTGATCGGGCAATACCCGGGTTTTGTACTGATTTCCGTTGGCGCAACGGCGGTGCAATTTACCCTGTGGACGGGGGTCTTGGCGGTATTGGCGCTGTGGTTGTTATTTCGCGTGTTACTGAGTGTGATTCGCGCCCTAGTGCTGCCCGGCTTACACCTGAGCCGTAACTGGCAGGCGAAAAAACAGCACAAGAATAGCCAGTTAACCTACCGGGGTTTGTTGGCCTTGGCCGAGGGGCGCTGGGCATCGGCCTGTCAGCTGCTAACAAAATCGGCGGCGGGTGCCGATCTTGCCCTGATCAATTATCTGGGTGCGGCCGGAGCGGCGGCGGAGCTGGGCAACGAGGAGGAGGTGAGCCATCTCTTGGACCTGGCGGAAAAAGCGGATGCGCGTAATGAGTTGGCAGTGGCGTTGACGCGTGTGCGACTGCTCGTTGGCAATGGCGACTACGCAGCGGCCTTGCCGATGTTAGAGCTGTTACACGGGCGCCATCCGACACACCCCTACATACTCAGCTTACTGGCAAGCAGCTATCGGGATTTGCAGCAGTGGGATCAGCTGGAAAAACTGTTGGCAGACCTGAAAGGCAATAAAGTATTGGGTGACGAGGAGTTGCTCCAGCTGGAAATTTCGATTCGCGCCCAGCAATTGACGACCCTCAGCCAAAACCTTGGCCCAGACAGGGGGGCGAATAAGCAGGCCTTGGTCGACCTCTGGGCGCGAACGGCAAAACAGGTGCGCTCGGCGCCAGTACTTATCGCCCGTCATGCCACCTTGTTGAGTCAGTTGGGTGAGGCGACCCAGGCCGAAAAGGAGTTGCGCCGAGCTATTACAAAAGACTGGGACAAGGATTTATTGGCCAGTTATGGCCAGCTGGGTGGAGAGCTTGCGGCTCAACAGTTGAAGACAGCGGAGGGCTGGCTTAAGGAGCAAGCGGATAACCCCGATCTTCTACTGGCGTTGGCGCACTTGTCTCAGCGCGGTGAATTATGGGGCAAGGCGCGGGACTATTTAGAGGCTGCGCTGAAGCTCGACAGCCGCTCTGAAATCTATGCCGAGCTGGCGGAGGTGATGGGGCGCCTTGGTGAGCACGACAAAAGCTTACAGTTTTATCGCCAGGGTTTACTGGCGGTGACAGGTGGCGAGACGCAACTGATGGTGCGAGCTTAATACCTTTGACCGTTTAGCAGGCATAAAAAAAGCACCGTGAAGGTGCTTTTTTTATGCCTTGTTTTTACGCCTTACGGGGTAAAAAGCTGTCATCGCAAGCCTAGATGCTGGGGCCTGCGTTGTTGATCTCATCGGAGACATCAAAGGTTTTAAAGTTCTGTACGAACAGTCCGGCCAGCTTGCTCGCTTGCTCGTCGTAGGCGGCTTGATCGGTCCAGGCTGTACGTGGGTTGAGGTAGCTTTTATCGACGCCAGGCACCTCGACAGGGAATTCAAGGTTCAAGAACGGCAGCTGGGCAGTCTCGGCTGTTTCGAGTTTGCCATTTTGAATAGCGGTAATAATGGCGCGAGTGACAGGGATCGGGAAGCGCGAGCCGCTGCCGTTGGCTCCGCCAGCACCGCCGGTCCAGCCGGTATTCACCAGATAGACTTTACTGCCAAAATCTTCGATACGCTTCATCAGCAGCTCGGCGTAAACACCGGCGGGCCGGGGCATAAAGGGGGCACCGAAACAGGCTGAGAAAGTGGGGTTAATACCGGACTCGCCACCGAGTTCGGTGGAGCCGACGCGTGCGGTGTAGCCGCTGAGGAAGTGATAGGCCGCTGCTTCTTTTGACAAAATGGATACGGGGGGCAAGACGCCAGTGACATCACAGGTGAGAAACATAATGTGCTTGGGCTCACCGGCGCGGTTTTTATCGGAGCGCATTTCCACGTGCTCTAGCGGATAGCTGCAGCGACCGTTTTCGGTCAGTGAGGTATCGCAGTAGTCGGGCTCACGTTTGTCGTTGAGGACCACGTTTTCAACAATGGCGCCGAAGCGAATGGCATCCCAGATCACCGGCTCATTTTTTTGGCTAAGGTCGATGGTCTTGGCGTAGCAGCCGCCTTCGAGATTGAACACTGCGCCCTTGCTCCAGCCGTGCTCGTCATCGCCAATCAGGTAGCGCAGTGGGTCGGCTGAAAGGGTGGTTTTACCGGTGCCGGAGAGGCCGAAAAACAAGGCGACATCGCCATCTTCACCGACGTTGGCGGCGCAGTGCATGGGCATCACGTCTTTCTCAGGTAGCAGAAAGTTCTGTACCGAGAACATACTCTTCTTCATTTCACCGGCGTACTTCATGCCAGCCAGCAGTACTTTGCGCTGGGCAAAGTTGATAACAACAACGCCACTACTAGTGGTGCCGTCGCGCTCGGGCTCGCAAACGAAGTTGGCGGCGTGGAGAATTTGCCAGCTCTCTTTACTTGCGGGGTTGTACTGCTCGGTGCGGATAAACATGTTTCTGGCGAATAGATTGTGCCAGGCGGTCTCGGTCGTGACTTTAGCGGGGATGTAATGCTCTTTGTCCTGACCGATATGTAAATAGGAAACAAAGCGGTCGACGCCGGCGATGTAAGACTCGACACGATCCCACAGGGCGTCGAACTTGTCCTGGGGGAAGGGGCGGTTGACGGGGCCCCAGTTGATGGCGTCACTGGTGCTGGGCTCTTCGACAATAAAGCGGTCGGCGGGCGAGCGGCCAGTGTGCTGGCCGGTCTCGGTGCGCAGGGCGCCAGTGTGGGTGAGCACACCTTCCTTGCGTTGAAGGGATTGCTCGATCAGTTCAGCGGAACTCAGGTCGGTGTAAATGGTTGCCGCGGAAGTATCAAAGTCGGTCATTAGTTTCAATCCTGTGAACGGTTCAAGGGATAAGGTGTTATCCGGGTCGTGCCAAAAAAGGGCGCCAATTATGCCAGAAAAGTGCTCCGTGGCGAAGCGGAAAAAACGATAGTCTTAATGCAGGGTCGGTGGTTCGGTGCTAAACAGTCTCGCCGCTTGCTCTGCATTGAACTGATAGACGTAATGGCAGAACTCGCAGCCGACATCGATACGGGTCTGTTCATCGAGCATCGTCTGAATTTCCTTTTCACCCAGGCTAATCAGCATGCTGGCTGTGCGGGCACGGGAGCAACTGCAGGAAAACTGCAGGGCTGTCGGCTCGAAGAGCTGTAGCTCCTCTTGGTGAAATAGACGGTGCAATTGCTGGCGATGGCTCAGTGTCACTTGTTCATCGACTTTCAGGGTATCGACCAGCAGGGTTAAATGTTGCCAAAGCTCGCTACGTTGTTCGAGGCTTTGTAGTTGCACGGGCAAGGCTTGCAGTAGCAGCCCTCCAGCTCGGTTTTCATCGGCGGCGAGCCAGATACGGGTAGGTAGTTGCTCCGACTGCTGGAAATAGGTGTTCAGGCATTCGCTCAGTGAGTCGTGCTCGATAGCGATAACACTTTGATAGCGCTCACCTTTGGCGGGATCGATAGTGATTAGCAGGTAGCCGCCATCCAGTAGTGAGCGAAAGTCACAGGCTTGATCGTCGCTCGGGGCATTGCTGGCGTCGTAGCGAGCCACGGCGCGCAGATTATTGTGGCGCGTGGAGTCGGCCATTATCAGCTCCAGCGCGCCCTTGTTTTTGGGTTTCGCTTGCAGGGTGATAATGCCGTCAAACTTGAGGGTTGCACTCAATAGTGCGGCGGCGCTGAGAAATTCGCCGAGCAGGGTGTCGATGGCGGCGGGTATTTCTTGGTCAGATCGTCTGTGGTTGGCGAGAACGGCTTGATAGCTGTCTTGCAGGGAGACGATTTCGCCGCGCACATCGCTTTGTTCAAACAGAAATCTTTGCAGTACGTCGTTGTCGGGTTGGGGCATGACTTTACCGCTGGCTTGGTGGGAGGGGCTGGAGAACTCTTGGCAGGCCGAGCGAAACGGCTGCTTGCTCAGCGGGGCTGCAATGTACGAAAGATGCTCGATCTTGTCCAGAGCACCCGGTCGGACGAAGGGTCGTTTAGTCGAGCTCTTGTTCACGTTGAAAGCGATGGATTTGGCGGCGTTGTTTTTTGTTGGGGCGCTGGTCGGGTGGATAGTGACTGCTGCCAGTGGCCTTGCGCTCTGCTGCCCGCTGTTCTCTTTCGATAATGCTTTGCGCTGTTTCGCTGTACAGCGCGGCGGCCTCGGGAGCGCCTCTGCGCTTGTCGCTCAGGGCATCGACCTGTATTTGCTTTTCGTCCCAGCCCTGGCGAATGGTGAGCTCGGTGCCTACCTTTAGCTCTTTGCTGGCTTTCACCCGCTGCCCAGCGATATGCACTTTACCGCCTTCAATGGCGGCTTTGGCGAGGGCGCGAGTTTTGAAAAACCGCGCCGCCCACAACCATTTATCAATGCGAACTTTTTCCATGGCAGCCATATTTTATGTCAAATGCTGGGCTCAGCAGTCCTTAGTTGACCGGTAGTAGGTCGGAGAAATGGGCAACCGTGGGGTACTTCAGGTCGCTACGTGGTGGCACTTTGCTGTCGGGTTGGCTGATACACAGTAGGTGGGCGATACCAAAATCCGCAGCGGCGCTGAGCATATCTTCGGTGTCATCAATAAACAGCGTGCGTTTTGGGTCGAAGTGAATAGCTTGGCTGAGGCGCTGCCAAAAGAGGGGTGATTCTTTTGGCACGCGGTAATCGTGGGATGAAATCAGCGTGTCGAGTAGGTCGTCGATACCGGTAATGTCGAGCTTCAGGTTGAGGCTGTCGCGGTGGGCGTTGGTGATTAAGATGCGCTGGCGCTGGCTGTCGCCGAGGGCGCTTAAAAACTGCCGCACATGGGGGCGCTCGGCAATAAGGTGTTGCACCTCTTTTTTCAGGGCGGGAATATCGAGGCCGAGTTCGGCCGACCAAAAATCGGTGCAATACCACTCAATCGAGCTGCGTTTTTCTTCAAAGCGTTTGTAGAGCTTATCGAGTGCGGCCTCGGGCTCAATTTTATGCAGCTCCGCATAGCGGGCCGGTAAGTGATGTTGCCAGAAGAAATTATCAAAATGCAGGTCGAGCAGGGTGCCGTCCATGTCGAGCAGTACGGTGTCAATGGTGTTCCAGTCGAGCATGGTCGATAATACCTCCGCAGTAAAACGAACGAATCGAAATGACACGTCAAAATGAAAGGCTCGAGTATGCCGACTAATCCTCTGATTTTGAAGCGAGAGCGCATTGCGCGAACTCGGCTATTTCAAATTGAGCAACTCGATTTGCGCTTTTCGAATGGGGTGGAACGCAGCTACGAGCGCTTGGCGTCGTCGGGCTATGGTGCCGTCGCTGTGGTGCCGTTGACGGTACAGGGCTCTGTGATTTTGGTACAGGAATACAGTGCCGGTATTAATGCCTATCAATGGGGTTTACCGAAGGGTGCGATTGACCCGGGGGAAGATAACCTGACGGCGGGCAACCGAGAATTAAAGGAAGAGGCCGGTGTTGGCGCCCGCGAATTGCGCTTTTTGAAGAGCATTCATTTGACACCGTCTTATATGGAGCGAAGTATTGACCTGCTGGTGGCTTGGGATCTCTACGAGGAATCACTACCGGGGGATGAACCGGAGCCGATGGCTACCATGGAGTGGCCTCTCGACAACTTGGCCGAGTTGGTGGCGCGAGCTGATGTCAGCGATGGTATTTCGATTGCCGCCCTATATCTGGCACGGGATTATTTTCAGGCATCACCGATCAAATAAGTGATGTTTTTTTAACGCTTAAAACATGAAAGGAGCGAGTGTGGATCAGGTCGTTGTAAATACAGAACTTGTCGATGAGGTGGTGGCGCTTTGCCGTCGTGCCGGTGAGGCCATTCTCGAAGTCTATGCCCGCAGTGACCTCGGTATTGAAGTGAAGTCCGATGAGTCACCGCTCACCGCTGCTGATTTGGCGGCTCACCATATATTGGCCGATGGTCTTGAGGGCCTGCTGGAAGGCGTGCCGGTGCTGAGCGAGGAAGCCGCAGCGCCGCCTTTTTCAGAGCGCAGTCGATGGCAGCGTTACTGGATTATTGATCCGCTCGATGGCACCAAAGAATTCATTAAGCGCAGTGGTGAATTTACTGTCAATGTCGCTTTAGTTGACAATCATGTGCCGGTTTTGGGGGTCGTACATGTGCCGGTCAGCGCTGTTACTTACACCGGCTTGAGCGGTGTCGGTGCTTATAAAATGGCAGGTGAGCAGCCTGGGCAGGCGATTACCGTACGCACGATGAGCGGGCGCGGTGGCGTCGATAACCCGGTGACTGTCGTGGCAAGTCGTAGTCATGGGGCGGGTGCCGTCGATGATCTTCTGCAGCGTTTGTCGAAAGATTTGGGTGCAACGGACACCTGCAATATGGGTAGCTCGCTAAAGCTGTGCTTAGTCGCCGAGGGCAGTGCCGATATTTACCCGCGGCTGGCACCGACCATGGAGTGGGATACGGCGGCGGCCCAGGCAGTTGTTGAGGCTGCGGGCGGGCAGGTGCTCAATTTTGATCTGGAGCCCTTGCGTTACAACCAGAAAGATGAGCTGCTCAATCCCTATTTTTACGTATTGGGTGACAGCTCTTTCCCCTGGCGAGACTTATTGTCGGGCATCGAAGTAAGGCGTTAGCCGGTAATAAAAACCTGGGGCTAAAAAATATCTTCCGGTAGCGCGCTATCAGCTTCGAAAGCCTGCTCTAGGTTGCTGGTGTCGCCATAGGCCGGAAGGTTCTCGTCTCGAAAGAGCTCAAAAATACCGTTTTTTTCGCTCGGTGAAACCCTGAGCCCGGTGCTAGGATCTATACGTACAGAGACGAGTCCACCCGGTAGCGGATGGCGGCGCTGCGGACGGTTTGCCAGTGCCTTGCTCATATAGTCTATCCAGATAGGCAGGGCCGCCGAGCCGCCGTATTCCCGTCGACCGAGCTTGCGATTGTCGTCAAAGCCAAGCCAGGTGGTGGTTACTAGGTCGGGGTTGTAGCCTGAAAACCAGGCGTCCCTAGGGCCGTTGGTGGTGCCGGTTTTACCCGCGATATCATTGCGTTGCATGGCCCGAGCCTTAGTGGCCGTCCCCCTTTTTACGACATCTTTGAGCATCGAGTCAATCAGGTAGGCGACGCGGGGCTCCAGTATTCTTTCTGCTGGCGGGCGTACGGCTTCGAGGTCTTCGGGCAGCGCGTCAGATTTCGTCGGCTGACTCGAATCGTTAGTGCGCTCTTCGGCGTCGCCTTGGTCAGTGCAGTCGCGGCGACAGACAATAGGATTCATTGTCTGAAAGACATTGACGCCGTCGCTGTCGGTAATACGCGCGATCAGGTAGGGCTCAACCTTGTATCCGCCGTTGGCAAAGGTCGCATAACCACCGGCAATGGCTAGCGGGGTGACGGCATGACTACCCAGGGCGAGGGATAAATCGTGGGGGAGTTGTTGTGGGTTAAAGCCGAATTTTGACGCGGTGCTGATCGCGTAGGAGATGCCGGTCGATTGTAAGACGCGAATAGAAACGAGGTTGCGGGATAAATAGAGGGCCTTGCGCAGGCGTGTGGGGCCATAAAATTTGCCGCCACTGTTGACGGGACGCCATTGGGTTTCGATGTTTTTATCGTTAAAGGTGAGGGGGGCATCGTTGATCATGCTGGCGGGGCTCATGCCTTTTTCAAGTGCAGCAGAATAAATAAAGGGTTTGAAGTTGGAGCCCGGTTGCCGTTGTGCCTGGGTAACACGGTTAAAGGGGCTTCGATAAAAATCGAGCCCACCCGACATGGCTTGTATGGCACCGGTGTCGGGGTTGAGGGACACCAGTGCGGCTTGGGCGTCCGGGGTTTGTGTGAGTCGCCATTCTTCGTCGGCCGTTTTATAGATGCGGACGAGGTCGCCGATGGCAAAGACATTGTTAAGGTCTCTAACAGGGGCGCTGCGTTTATCCTCATTGATATAGAGCCTGAGGTTTTTGAGGCTGCCTTCAGTGCTTAGCGTAATACTGGGATTTTCCTCGGTTTGCAGCGTGATACTGCCGGTATCAATGTGGGTGACGATGGCGTGTTGAGAGCCCGCTTTGGAGCGGTTGTTTTGTAAGGCGGTAGGCCATTGGGTGCTGTCGGTGACGTGCGATTCCGGGCCGCGGTAGCCATGGCGCCAGTCATAATTTCTCAGGCCGTTAGTCAGGGCTTGATCGGCATAGCCTTGTAGGGTGCTGTCAACCGTTGTAAATACCGAAAAACCCGAGGTATAGGCCTCTGCTCCGAATAAATCTAGGGCCATTTGGCGAGCTATTTCGGCGACATAGGGTGCATCGTAATCTTTTAAAGAGCCGTGATACTCGGCGCTAATCGCGCGGCCTCTGGCCGTTTCGAGGGCGGTGCGGTCAATATGCCCGAGTTTATACATGCGCCCGAGTATCCAATTGCGCCGGGTCAGTGCGCGCTTGGGGTTGATAATGGGGTTGAAGCGAGAGGGAGCCTTGGGCAGCCCTGCGATCATCGCCATTTGGGCGAGCGAGAGTTTGTCGATCGATTTTCCGTAGTAGGTTCTGGATGCCGCCTCTACGCCATAGGAGCGATTGCCGAGATAAATTTTGTTGGCATACAGAGCGAGTATTTCATTTTTCCCCAGCTCGTCTTCAATACGTAGTGCCAGCAGTATTTCATTGAATTTACGAATGAAACTCTGCTCTCGAGTGAGGAAGAAATTTCTCGCCAGTTGCATAGTGATCGTGCTGCCACCGGTCTGTATATGCCCCGTCGTTATTAGTTCCAGTGCCGCTCGGGCCAGACCCTTAAAGTCGACCCCAATGTGAGAATAGAAGCCGTCATCCTCGGCAGCAAGGACGGCGTTGACAAATAACGGAGGGATTTCCTCGAAGCTAATCGGCGTTCGGCGTTTTTCACCAAACTCGCCAATAAGTTTCATATCTTGTGAATAAACTCTCAAAGGTGTTTGAAGTTTAACGGTTTTGAGGGTTTCCACCGATGGTAATTTCGGACTAAGGTAGAGATACAAACTAGACATGATAATTAATATGCTGCCCAGTGCTGGAATGGCAAGCAAGTAGGTAATGCGAAGTATCAAAATGGCAAGGTGTTTCATGAATTAGTGTGGGTCGACTTGTGGCTGTGGGCCATTATAGTGGCAAGCGAGCTCTGAGTTGTAATTGAAAGCGCACAGTAAATAGTTAGAGTATATTGTTGTTCATTTCGCCTAACTGCAGGGATTAAAGAATAAAAATGGGTATTTTTAGTTTTCTCGATAAGCAGGTAAAGCCTGTTCTAGGGATTGACATCACCTCTTCCACCGTCAAATTACTCGAGTTAAGTCGAGTCGGTGATCGGTATCGGGTCGAAAGTTACCTGGTTCGCCCCCTACCGCAAAGCACTGTGGTTGAGAAAAACATCAATGATGTAGAGGCCCTAGAGGAAACCATTCGCAAAGTGGTGACTCAGGCGAAGCCCAAAACCCTAGATGCAGCTGTAGCGGTTGCGGGCTCGGCAGTGATCACCAAGGTGATTGAAATGCCGGGGGATTTGAGTGACCAGGCCATAGAGTCGCAATTGTCCCTCGAGGCCGATCAGTATATTCCCTATCCCCTGGACGAGGTTGCCTTGGACTACGAGGTGATTGGCCCGTCGGAGGTGAATCCCGATCAGGTTGATGTGCTATTGGCTGCTTGTCGTCGAGAAAATGTCGACCTTCGTGTCGAGGCGCTGAGCGCAGCGGGTCTGACACCGAAGATTGTCGATGTGGAGGTGTTTGCGATTGAGCGGGCGTTTAATCTGATTACGGAGCAGCTTGGTAGCTTAGGTGATCAGGTTATCGCGATTGCCGACATTGGGGCGACGATGTTGACCTTGAGTGTTCTCGTTGATGGCAAGACTTTGTACACGCGGGAGCAGCTTTTTGGCGGCAGACAGGTTACCGAAGAGATCCAGCGTCGCTATGGGCTCTCTCTTGAAGAAGCAGGGCAGGCTAAAAAACAGGGTGGCTTACCTGAAGATTACGAAGCGGAAATTATTGAACCTTTTAAAGAAGCGTTGATTCAGCAAATTTCTCGATCCTTACAGTTCTTCTTTTCCTCGAGCCAGTATAACTATGTTGACCAGCTGGTTTTAGCTGGAGGTGTTGCGGCGACTGATGGGCTGAGGGAGGAGGTAGAGGAGAAGCTTGGTTTACCGACAATTATTGCGAATCCATTTGCTAATATGGCTGTTGGCAGCAAGGTGGATGCTGTGGCGCTGGCCGTTGACGCACCGGCAATGATGATAGCTGCGGGCTTAGCATTGAGGAGTTTTGAATAACCATGGCGAATGTAAATTTACTCCCCTGGCGGGAAATTCAGCGGCAGGAAAAAAAGCAAGAATTTTTAATTGCTCTTGGCATGGTGGCAGCTGCGGCGCTACTGCTGGCTGTAGCCTGGGGATATTGGGTTAATAGCCAGATTGATTGGCAGAATGATAGAAATGATTTGTTGCAGCGTGAAATTGCTGTACTTGATGAGAAAGTGAAGGAAATTAAGGAGCTTAAGTTGCGCCGACAGCAGGTACTCGAGCGTATGGAAGTTATTAAGGCTTTACAGGGTAATCGGCCGGGTGTGGTTAAGGTGTTTGATGAATTTGTGAGAGCAATTCCGAGCGGTGTTTTCTTCGTAGAAGTTAACCGCAAGGGCGATAACGTGGCCTTGGTAGGCTTTGCTGAATCGAACAATCGAATTTCTACCTTGATGCGTCAGCTCGCTGCCTCTGATCGATTCAAAGAGCCAAACCTGACCAAGGTTGAAGCCGACGATACCCTCGGTGAGCAGGGTAGCCGTTTTGAGCTTCAGGTCAGGCTGAATATGACAGCGCAAGATGATGATGGCGAGGGGGTTTAAAGTGGCTAATGGACATAAAGAGTTTCAATTGGCGAAGCTGGATATCTCTGAACTGGAATATCAAAATATTGGGGTTTGGCCGCTGCTCTTTAAAGCACTACTTTGCAGCGCGGTGTTTATTCTTATTGTGGTACTAGGGTATTTTTTTCATGTTAAGGATTTATATCTCAATTTAGAGTCGGTTGCGACAAAAGAAGCTGCCTTGCGTAAAACCTATCAAGAAAAGGCGTATGAAGCTGCAAACTTAGAGGCGTATCGCCAACAGATGATAGAGGTCGAGGAATCTTTCGGTACCTTGTTGGCGCAGCTGCCCGGTGATACTGAGGTACCGGGTTTACTCGAAGATATTACTGAAATTGGTTATGGCAGCAGTTTAGAGATAAAGACTATTTCCCTGCAACCAGAGCAAGCGGAAGAATTTTACGTTGAGTTGCCTATCAAAATTGTTGCGGAGGGTGGGTATCACGATGTTGGAACGTTTGTTAGCGGTGTTGCCGGCTTACCAAGGATTGTCACATTACATAATTACTCGATGAAGGCTAATAAAGAAGGTAATCGACTCATTTTTGAAGTGGAAGCGAAAACCTATCGATATAAAGGTCAGGAAGATTAGCAATGGATACTGGTACTTTATTTAGGGCGACAACAGTTGTGCTGGCACTTGGCATCCTTGTTGGTTGTGGGGACGGGCGGCACGAGGATTTACACTTGTTTATGGATGGCGCTAGGAATCAACCAGTGGGCGAGATAGAACCACTGCCGACATTTCGCCCCTATCAAACATTTCGCTACAGTGCGATCGCAATGCGCAGCCCTTTTGATATGCCTTTGTCGGCTATAGCGAAGGAGGATTCTTCTGGGAAGCTGGCTATTGAGCCCGATGAAAGCCGCAAAAAGGAATATCTTGAAGGTTTCAACTTTTCATCCTTTACCCTGGTTGGGGTGCTTGACCAAGGCGATACAAGTTGGTCCCTAGTTGATGATGGCGAGGGTGGTGTGCATCGAATAACGATTGGTAATTATCTGGGTAAAAACCATGGCCAAATTACGGGTGTGTCGAATACGCGAATGGAAGTTCTTGAAATTGTCCCTGATGGGAAGGGTGGCTGGATAGAGCGACCGAGAACGCTGGCCATGAAGGGGAGCAATTAATGAGCAATATTGGGGGGTTAGGCATGAATATTATCAAGCGGTTGACGGGGTTGGTATCACGGGTTTTTGTGGTGATCATCTCTGGCCTAGTCTTATTTGAGGCTGCTTTTGCGGAAGCGGCATCGGTTGATGATATTAGTTTTTCGGCACTACCTGGGGGGCGGTTTGAAATAAAACTGAGTGCTGTGGGCGGCTTGCCTGAGCCAAAAAGTTATGCCATTGACTCCCCGGCTCGTATTGTTCTCGAGTTTGAAGGTACTTCGAGTGCGCTACAAAAGAAAAAATACCCCTTGGCTTTCGATAATGCTCAGAGCGTGGTTGTACTGAGTGCCGGGGGCAAAACTCGATTAATTGTTAACTTAAAAAACCCCGTTGGCTTTGAAACTTTTCAAGATAAGGGCGGGATAAGGCTTCACATCGGCGATTTTGGCGGTGCATCCTTTGTACAAAATGAAGAGTCGCAGGTTTTTAATGCGCCCTCCAAACTATCGAGCACAAGTCCTTCTGTAGAGCTTGGCAAGGCAATTACCGATGTTGACTTTCGTCGGGGTGAAGGAGGAGAGGGCTTTGTTTCCATTGGCTTGGCGGATGCGAATACCACGGTAGATGTCAGCCAGGTTGGGCAAAATATCGTACTTAATTTTTATCGAACAAGTTTGCCTGAGGCTTTAAATCGCAAGCTGGATGTTGTGGATTTTGCAACACCAATAACAACGATTGACACTCAGTCTGACGGTGCCACGACCAAAATGGTGATTTCGGCTACGGGTGAATACGATTATTTGGCGTATCAGGTAGACGGTCGATATGTCGTCAGTGTTAAGCGCCCGACACAAGAGGAGCTTGAAGAAAGAAAATCTCGTTTTGAGTTTACCGGTGAGAAATTGTCGTTAAATTTTCAGGATATTGAGGTGAGGTCGGTTTTACAGCTGATCGCCGATTTTACTGATCTTAACTTGGTTGCCAGTGATACGGTTGTTGGCAATATTACCCTCCGCTTGAGGAATGTTCCCTGGGACCAGGCGCTTGAAATTGTTCTAAAATCCAAGGGTTTAGATAAGCGCCGGGAGGGCAATGTGCTAATGGTTGCCCCTGCAGTAGAGATTGCCGAGCGTGAGCGTTTGCAGGTAGAGGCGAATAAGCAGCTTGTCGAACTTGCGCCACTGGTAACAGAGTTTGTACGGATTAAATACGCAGATGCGCGCGAGCTGTTTGAGTTATTTAATGCCGATGATAATGAGGGCAGTGGCAGTGGCGGTGGCAGTGGCAGTGGCAGTGCTGGCGATGATGAAACGGCAACGTCGAGTATTTTGTCCGAGCGTGGCAGCGCTATTGTCGATGAGCGAACGAACACCATTATATTGACGGATGTACAAGATAAAATTGATGATTTTTATCGTCTCATTAAAGTGATCGATATTCCGGTAAGGCAGGTCGAAATTGAGGCGAGGATTATTGTTGCGAGTACGGACTTTAAAAAGGAAATTGGTACGCGCTGGGGTATAGCGGGCTCGCGAACACCCGGTAGTGATATTTTTGAATTTACCGGTCAAAGAGGGGGTTTGGATAGCGATCCGGGCTCTCCGGCGGAGTTCTTTGGCGATTACCCAGCAGAATCACCTGCTCTGGACTTGTCCGAGACCCTTGGTGTCGACCTTGGGGTAGCCAACCCGGCTGGAAGCTTGGCTCTTGGTCTATTGACAAGTAATACCTTTATTGACTTGGAGCTGAGTGCGCTTGAAAACGATGGTTTTGGTGAAATTTTGTCCCAACCGAAGTTACTTACAGGTGATAAGCAAAAAGCTGTTATTAAAGCGGGTACTGAAATAGCCTATGAATCTGGCACTTCCAGTGGTGAGACCGATATTGAATTTCGAGAGGCGGTGTTAAAGCTTGAAGTGACCCCGCAGATTACGCCCGATAATCGTGTGATTATGGACTTACATATTACCCAAGATACAATAGGCGAAAATGTGCCGACCTCCAGCGGCGGTAGCGAGCCAACCATTGATATAACGGAAATAATCACTAAAGTACTGGTTGGTGATGGTCAAACCTTGGTGCTGGGTGGTATCTTTCAAATGACAGAGATAAAGGGGGTGGAAAAAGTGCCCGTATTGGGTGATATTCCTTATTTCGGCCGCTTGTTTCGCCGTGATAGTACTGAGCACACTAAACGTGAAATTCTGATCTTTATAACCCCCAGAATTATCAGCGACCCTTTACTTGACAGATGATTGAATTAATGCCGGTATTTCTTGTTGGACCGATGGGCGCGGGCAAGACGACGATTGGTCGCCACCTTGCTCGCCTGCTCGGTAAGTCGTTTGTGGATCTCGATCTTGAAATCGAAAAAAGCTGTGGTGCCGACATCGCCTGGATTTTTGATGTTGAAGGAGAGTCAGGCTTTCGCAAGCGAGAGTCTGCAATGCTGGGCGAAGTGGCAAGTCGTAATAACATGGTGATTGCCACCGGCGGTGGTGTGGTGCTGGATAGCGAAAATAGAGAGTTGTTAAAGCGCAGTGGCACCGTTGTTTATCTCTCCGTTGATGCCAAAGTGCTTTTTAATCGCATGCAGCAAGATACCAAGAGGCCCTTGCTACAAGTAGAAGACAAGCAGGCGATGATTGAGGGTATTGTTAAGGAGCGCGAACCCTTGTACAGAGAAGTTGCCGATGTTGTGTTTGATGGTCACAAGAAAACACCCGTGGTGGCGGCACAAGAGCTGGCTTCATTGATTCGACAGCAGTCTTGATTAAGTACGGTGCTGATCGCTATCGTCTTTGGTGCCGAGGGATGATCTAAGCTTTCGCCACTGTGCTAAAATCACCCTCCGTGATTATAGCTTTTATTCAATGAATGTATTAAATGTCGACCTTGGTGAGCGCAGCTATCCCATTTTTATCGGTTGCAGTCTCTCGCAAAGTACAAGTGTTTTAGCGCCCTATATAAAGGGTGGTCAGGTGTTGCTTGTCAGCAACGAGACTATTGCGCCCCTTTATATGGAGGTGCTGAAGTCGATAATTAATGTCCCTGTACTCAATACGCTGGTGCTTCCAGATGGCGAGCAGTATAAAACTCTGGAAACCCTCAATGCGGTTTTTGATGCCTTACTGATGCATAGGCATGATCGCTCTACGACGCTAATCGCTTTGGGCGGCGGCGTGATCGGTGACATGACGGGTTTTGCGGCTGCTTGTTATCAGCGAGGGGTTAATTTTGTTCAAATACCAACCACTTTGTTGGCTCAGGTTGATTCTTCCGTGGGTGGTAAAACAGCGGTCAATCACCCCTCGGGCAAGAATATGATTGGAGCGTTTCATCAGCCTCAATGTGTATTGATTGATATTGAAACTTTACAATCCCTACCGGATAGGGAATATCGAGCCGGTCTTGCTGAAGTTATCAAGTATGGCTTAATCACTGACTTGGCATTTTTCGTCTGGCTCGAAGAGCACATGGCTTTATTGCTGGCCAGAGATGAGGATGCGCTATTATATGCGATTGAGCGCTCTTGTTATTTAAAGGCTCATGTAGTGAGTGAGGATGAGCGCGAGAGTGGGTTGCGGGCAATTCTAAACCTAGGGCATACGTTTGGTCACGCGATAGAGACTCATGAGGGTTACGGCGAGTGGCTTCATGGCGAAGCAGTGGCGGCGGGTATGTGTATGGCTGCGGATCTATCGCAGCGTTTAGCTTGGATTTCCAAGCCTGACCAGGCAAGGGTTGTTGCCCTTTTTGTGGAGGCGGGCTTGCCGACGGCCTCTCCCGATATCACCCCGGAGCAATTTTTGGCTCTGATGGCGATTGATAAAAAAGCCTTGGGCGGCGAAGTCCGATTAGTGCTCCTCGAGAGGCTTGGTAAGGCCGTCGTTACCGCGGATTATGGCGCTGCGAACTTGATGGCAACCCTGTCCGCTAACTGAGCCAAAAAGACAGATTTGTCCACTTGCGTGTCGACGTGTAAAATATCCCACCTTTTGTGTGAACCCCTTGATCGATTTTCTAGGGGGTTTGTTTCTAATTTACTGTTATAAAAGAGTTTTTTATGGCGAACGGCTTGTATTGTTTGGATGAGTTTCGCGATAACTGCGGCTTCGGTTTGGTTGCCCATACCAAAGGCGTGAGTAGTCATCGTTTGCTGCAGACGGCAATAGAGGCGCTAACGTGTATGACCCATCGTGGCGGTATCGCTGCCGATGGTAAGACTGGCGATGGTTGTGGTTTGTTAATTCAGAAGCCAGATGCTTTTCTGCGCGGCGTGGCCGCTGAAGTTTGTGAGGAGACCCTACCGGAACTCTACGCCGTTGGTGTGATGATGCTGAGCCAGGATGCCGTGTGTCGAGCGCAGTCCAAGCAAGTGGTCGCTGAAGAGTTAGATCGCCAAGGCCTAGGGCTAAGTGGTTGGAGAGAAGTGCCAACCGATTCTGGGTGTCTTGGCCCGATTGCTCTGGAGACCCTGCCCTTTCTTGAGCATCTATTTATCGGTGCTCCGGAGGGAATGGAAAATAAGCAATTTGACGCTCGATTGTTTATTGCCCGCCGTCATATTGAAAACCGTCTACAGGAAGACAAGGCTTTTTATATAGCCAGTTTTTCGGCAACGGTGATGTCCTATAAGGGCTTGATGATGCCGGTAGATTTACCGAGATTTTATCAAGACCTGTCAGACCCTGGATTGGAGACCGCGATTTGCGTCTTTCATCAGCGCTTTTCGACCAATACTCTGCCCAGGTGGCCACTGGCCCAGCCGTTTCGCATGCTGGCTCACAATGGTGAAATCAATACCATTCTGGGCAACAGAAACTGGTCCGTTGCCAGAACACCAAAGCTCAAATCGGCGCTCTTGCCCGACCTGAAAGATGTCGTGCCGCTGGTGAATCGCACGGGATCAGACTCGTCGAGCCTCGATAATATGCTGGAGCTACTGGCGATAGGTGGCATGCCTTTGCATCGCGCCGTGCGGATGCTGATTCCACCGGCCTGGAATAATGTCGAGGACAGAGATCCTAGTGAGCGCGCCTTTTTTGAATATCAGTCCATGCATATGGAACCCTGGGATGGCCCCGCAGGCTTGGTGATAACCGATGGCCGCTATGCCATTTGTGCGCTCGATCGCAATGGTCTGCGGCCTTCCCGTTGGGTACTAACCGACGATGACATTATTACGGTGGCCTCGGAGGTTGGTGTCTATGACTATCAGCCCGAAAATGTGCTGGCTAAAGGTCGTCTCGGGCCGGGTGACATACTGTCCATCGACGTTGTCGATGGGCTGATTGAAACCCGAGAAGAGATCGATCATCGACTATCTCGGGAGTTGCCCTATAAAAGCTGGTTGAAGGCCGGTGTGCGCGCTATTGAATCGACCATGGACGAAGATGGTATTGAGTTAGAGGGTAGTCTCACTCGCGAGCAAATTAATACCTATATGAAGCTCTATGGCGTCTCCTTTGAAGATCGTGATCAGGTGATGATGCCACTTGCCAAGGGTGGACAGGAAGCGACGGCGTCAATGGGTGATGACTCGCCATTGGCAGTGTTATCCCAGAAAAATCGCAGTGTGTACGACTATTTTCGACAGCAATTTGCCCAGGTTACCAATCCGCCCATTGATCCACTGCGCGAAGCCATTGCGATGTCGCTGAGTACTCAGCTGGGTAAGGAGCTCAATCTTTTTGAGCAGGGCGCGGATCACGCCATACGCATCAATCTCAATAGCCCCGTGCTGTCGCCGCGCAAGTACTACGCGCTGAAATATAACGACCACGAAGCTTTTCCAGTACAGAAGTTTGACCTGAACTACGACCCCGCTAAACAAAATTTGCGACAGGCCATTACCGATCTTTGTCGAGATGTGGAACAGGCAGTACGGGGCGGCAAGGTGATTTGCATCTTGTCCGATCACGATATTGCTGAAAATAAGCTGCCCATTCATATGCTGTTTGCCGTGGGTGCGGTTCACAACCACCTGATTCAGACCGAACTGCGCTGTGATGCCAATATTATTGCCAGCACCGGGAGTGCCCGTGACTCCCATCAAATAGCGGCTTTGATTGGCAGTGGTGCCTCTGCGGTCTACCCCTACCTCAGCTTTCATGTGCTCTGCGACATGATTGAAAGTGGAGAGTTACAGTGCACTGTTGATACCGCCTTTAAGAATTACCGCCGAGGTATCAATAAAGGCTTGATGAAGATCCTGTCAAAAATGGGTATTTCAACCATCACCTCTTACCGTGGTGCTGTGCTCTTTGAAGCGCTGGGCTTGTGCGATGATGTTGTTGAACTCTGTTTTCAGGGCATCGTTAGCCGTATTCAGGGTGCCAGTTTTGCCGACTTCGAAGAGGATCAGCAAGCTTTGGCGGATAGCGCCTGGCTGGCTCGTAAACCCATCGCTCCCGGTGGTTTGTTGAAGTATATTCACGGTCAGGAATATCACGCCTTTAACCCAGATGTTGTACAGGCGCTGCACAAAGTGGTGCGCAGCGGGGACTACGCCGACTGGCGTGCTTATGCCGACATCGTTAACCTGCGGCCCATCGCGTCGTTGCGGGACATGATGCAGTTAAAAACCGATGGCGACAGTATAGAGCTGGACGCGGTTGAGTCGGCGATAGATATTGTTCAGCGCTTTGATTCGGCGGGTATGTCGCTTGGAGCATTGTCACCAGAGGCCCACGAAGCCTTGGCCGAAGCCATGAACAGCTTGGGTGGGCGCTCCAATTCCGGTGAGGGCGGTGAAGACCCGGTTCGCTACGGCACACTGAAAAGCTCAAAAATCAAGCAGGTGGCATCGGGTCGCTTTGGCGTTACACCGCACTATTTAGTCAATGCCGAGGTGATTCAGATCAAGGTAGCCCAGGGTGCGAAGCCCGGCGAGGGCGGTCAATTGCCCGGTGGTAAGGTGAATGAACTGATTGCCACCCTGCGTTACTCTGTGCCGGGGGTGACATTGATTTCACCACCGCCGCACCATGATATTTATTCGATTGAAGATTTGGCCCAACTGATTTTTGACCTGAAACAGGTCAATCCCAATGCCCTGATATCCGTTAAATTGGTATCGCGCCCGGGTGTTGGTACCATTGCGGCCGGTGTGGCGAAGGCCTACGCAGACATGATTACCATTTCGGGTTATGACGGCGGCACGGCGGCTAGCCCCTTAACCTCGATCCGCTATGCGGGTTCGCCTTGGGAGCTGGGCCTTGCCGAAACTCATCAAACCCTGCGCGCGAATGACCTGCGGGGCAAGGTGCGCGTGCAGGCCGATGGCGGCCTGAAAACGGGCCTCGATGTGGTTAAAGCCGCTATTTTAGGCGCTGAAAGTTTTGGTTTTGGCACCGCGCCAATGGTGGCCCTGGGCTGTAAATACCTGCGTATCTGCCATTTGAATAACTGTGCAACGGGTGTCGCGACACAGAATCAGCAGCTGCGCGACGGCTACTACAAGGGCACTGTTGAAATGGCGAAGAATTTCTTCCTCTTCGTTGCGGAAGAAGTACGTGAATGGCTGGCCGTTCTCGGCGTGGCCTCTGTGCAAGAGCTGATCGGTCGCGTTGACCTACTGGAGTTACTGCCCGGTGTCACCGCGCGGCAAAGCCAATTAGACTTGTCGCCCATTATCCACAGCGATGATCTTCTGGCGACGAAACCTCAGTTTTGCCAGCAGGACAAGAACGCCCCCTGGGATGAGGGCCTACTTGCCGAAACAATGGTGGTGGAAATGTTACCCGCGATTGACGCAAAATTGGGCGGTAGTTTTGAGTACGAGGTGTCTAACTGTGATCGCTCCATTGGGGCCCGTTTAAGCGGAGAGATAGCCCGTCGCCACGGCAATCAGGGCATGGCATCTGCGCCGCTTGAACTGCGCCTGTCCGGTGTTGCAGGGCAGTCCCTAGGTGCTTGGAATGCCGGTGGCCTGGACATTTACTTGACCGGTGATGCCAATGACTACGTTGGTAAAGGTATGGCGGGGGGGAAAATTGTTCTTACGCCGCCCCCAGGTGGTCAGTTTGCCTGCCACAAGACGCCGATTATGGGTAATACCTGTTTATACGGAGCCACCGGTGGTCGTCTGTTTGCATCGGGTCGGGCGGGCGAGCGCTTCGCCGTACGCAATTCGGGTGCTCAGGCCGTGGTGGAAGGTGCCGGGGATCACTGTTGTGAATATATGACCGGTGGCGTGGTCACCATACTGGGGGCAACGGGTTATAACTTTGGTGCCGGTATGACGGGCGGTTTTGCCTATGTGCTTGATTTGGAAAACAAGTTTTACGACCGAGTCAATATGGAGCTGGTTGAGTTGAGCCGTATTACCACGGAGCGCTTAGAAAACCACCGCCACTATCTGCGGGAAGTGATAGAGGGTTTTGTTGAGGAAACTGGCAGCGGATGGGGGGCAACCCTGCTGGCCGATTTCGGCGACTATGTGGGGAAATTTTGGTTGGTGAAGCCGAAATCTGCTTCCCTGAGTGGTTTGTTAGCTTCTACCAGAGCGCGCCCGGAATAAGCCGATGAATGACAGTGTAAGTATAAAGAATCAAGGTGGTAATAATGGCTGAACGGCCCAACAATGATTTCCAGTTTCTCGATCTGAAAAGAGAGGATCCGGGTAAAAAATCGATTCAACAGCGCACCTCGGGTTACGCTGAAATCTATGAGCCCTACGGAAAAGTAGAGGTTCAAGAGCAGGCGCACCGCTGTCTGGACTGCGGCAATCCCTATTGTGAGTGGAAGTGCCCGGTGCACAACTATATTCCCAACTGGCTGAAGCTTGCGACGGATGGCAATATTATTGAAGCCGCTGAGCTGAGCCACCAGACCAACACCTTGCCAGAAATTTGTGGCCGGGTTTGCCCTCAAGACTTACTGTGCGAAGGTGCCTGTACGCTAAATGAGGACTTTGGTGCGGTGACCATTGGTAGTGTTGAAAAATACATTACCGATACGGCCCTCGCCATGGGCTGGCAGCCCGATTTGTCCGATGTTATTGCCACCGGTAAGCGCGTCGCCATTGTCGGTGCCGGGCCTGCGGGGCTGGGTTGTGCCGATGTCTTGGCGCGCAACGGTGTCGCTTCCGTTGTGTTTGACAGTCACCCTGAAATCGGCGGCTTGCTGACCTTCGGCATTCCTGAGTTCAAGCTGGAAAAGTCGGTGATGGTCAAGCGCCGCGAGGTATTTGAGGCGATGGGTATTGAATTTCGCCTGAATACCGAGATCGGTAAAGATCTGATGTTCGACAGCCTGCTTGAAGAGTTCGACGCCGTTTTTCTCGGCATGGGTACCTATACGCCGATGAAAGGCGGTTTCCCCGGTGAGACTATGACTGGCGTCTACGATGCTCTGCCCTATCTAATTGGTAACGTAAATAACAATCAGGGCTGGTCTCAGAAAAGTGGCCAATTCGTCGATACGGTGGGTAAAAAAGTGGTGGTACTGGGTGGCGGTGACACGGCGATGGATTGTAATCGCACGGCTATTCGCCAGGGCGCGGGTAGTGTCAGTTGTGTTTATCGCCGCGATGAGGCGAATATGCCGGGTTCGCGTCGTGAGGTGGCCAACGCCAAAGAAGAGGGTGTCAATTTCTTATTTAATCGCCAGCCCATTGAGATCGTTGGTGAGGGTAGTGTGTCGGGTATTAAAGTGGTTGAAACCCGTCTTGGCGAGCCCGATGAGAATGGCCGTCGTCGCCCTGAGCCGATTGCAGGCAGCGAGCAAATTATTCCCGCCGATGTCGTTCTCGTGGCTTTTGGCTTTCAACCGAGCCCGGCCAGTTGGTTCGCCGAGCACGATATCGAGATCAATGACTGGGGCGGCGTTACTGCGGCCGAAGAGCAAAAATACAAGTTTCAAACCTCCAATGACAAGGTCTTTGCGGGGGGTGATATGGTCAGAGGCTCCGACCTGGTGGTAACAGCCATTTGGGAAGGGCGTCAGGCTGCGGAAGGAATACTGGATTATCTCGATGACTGAATTAAAAAACGATCGCTTTCTACGTGCTTTATTGCGTCAGCCCGTTGACGCTACACCGGTATGGATGATGCGCCAGGCGGGTCGCTACCTGCCCGAGTACCGTGCAGTGCGAGCCAAGGCCGGCGACTTCATGTCGGTCTGCACTAATCCTCAGCTGGCCTGTGAGGTGACTCTGCAGCCACTGGAACGATTTCCATTGGATGCGGCCATCCTTTTTTCGGATATCTTGACCATTCCCGATGCCATGGGCCTAGGGCTCTATTTTGAAGAGGGCGAGGGCCCGCGTTTTCGCAAGACAGCGGATACCGCAAAGGCCATTGAAGCCCTACCGGTGATTGATACGGCTCAAGACCTGCCCTATGTGCTGGATGCCGTTCGTCTTATTCGTCGTGAGCTGAATGGCAGCGTGCCGTTAATTGGTTTCTCTGGCAGCCCCTGGACCCTAGCGACGTATATGATCGAGGGCGGCAGCAGCAAAGATTTTGCCAAAATCAAAAAAATGCTCTATACCAACCCGCAGTTGCTGCATGTGCTGTTAGAGAAATTAGCGGCGTCGGTGGTTAACTATCTTAATGCACAAATCGAAGCCGGTGCTCAAGCGGTACAAATTTTTGATACCTGGGGCGGCGCGCTGGGTGACAGGGCCTATCGCGAATTTTCCCTGCAGTATATGGAAAAAATTGTCAGCGGTTTAAACAAAGAAGCGGAGGGCCGAGAGGTTCCCGTTATCTTGTTTACCAAGAATGGCGGTGGTTGGCTTGAGGCGATTGCCGACAGTGGCTGTCATGCCATTGGCGTCGATTGGACGCAAGATATTGGTGCAGCCCGGGATCGAGTGGGGCAGCGAGTTGCCCTGCAGGGCAATATGGATCCGGCCGTACTGCGCGCGCCTGTGGCGGTAATAGAAAGCGAAGTGGCGACTATTTTGCAGCGCTTTGGTCCGGGCGAAGGCCACATTTTTAACTTGGGCCATGGAATCACTCCCGATATAGACCCTAGTCACGCTGCGGCCTTTATTGATGCAGTTCACACTTTGTCTGTGAAGTATCACTAGTAGGGCTTAACGCCGGCATCGTTTATCGCATATTTAAACCAGTTGCCTATACGATCTTGTAAATTATCTCGATAATATTACTCTTGCTCACAGTAACTTACTTCACTGCCACTTAAACACGCTTCGTGTTGTTCATTTGGTGGTAGTGGATACAGAAGAGTATGAGAGCGTTTGTTATGGGTATTAAACAAGTTCAGGTTGGTGTTAATAATCTACTACTGGGAATGTACGTTTCCCGTCTTGATCGCCCTTGGTCCGAGACACCCTTTGCTTTACAAGGGTTTTACATTCGCTCCCCGGGTGAAATTAACCAGTTAAAGACCTACTGTAGCCATATTTTTGTCGATATTGAAAAAGGTCGCTCTCCGCTTGGTAAGGCTATAGCCCCCGTTATAGCCACTCAGTCAAAGAAAACATTGTACGAACCTTTGGCCCGATCTACGGCCAGAGTGGGACGCAGGCCGGTCAAGAAGAGCAAAGAGCAAACGACTGTTGCCCCGCTGGTTGTCCGCAAGGGTGTTTATGAAACGAGTGTCTCTTTGCGTAAAGAATCGGTGCAGGCGAAGAAAATAGTAAGCCGCTTAAAGGGCTCTCTGACACTGGTCGTCAAGCAAATAAACCGCGGTAAAAGCATTGATTATGGGCGCTTAAAAGACAGTGTTGGCGATATGGTCGATAGTGTTTTACGTTGCCCGGATGCCTTTACCTGGTTGGTTCGTTTACGAGATCAAGATATCCATAGTTATGATCACAGCTTGCGCTCGGCATTGTGGGCGGTACAATTCGCTCGCTATATCGGTATGCCAAAGGATGAGATTGCGGTGTTGTGTATGGGCACCTTATTGAAGGATGTGGGCAAGGCAAAGTTGCCTAGCCGCTTATTGCGCAAGGAAAAACGTAGCGATAGTGAAGAGCAGGAGTACCGTAAATACGTTAGCCATGGTGTCGAGCTACTGAGGCAAACTCAAAAAATTGAACCTCGCGTTATTTCTGTTGTGCGCTACCACGCCGAGCGCAATGACGGCAGTGGTTATCCCGAGGGCCTCACCGGCGGCAAAATACCCCTACTGGCGAGAATTGCTGGGATTGCCAGTACTTACGACAGTATTTGCTATCGCCGGGATGCATTGGAGCCACTGTCTCCATCGCGAGCAGTTGGCGTACTGTATGGAGCTCGTGACAAGCAATTTTCCGATGATCTAGTGGTAAGCTTTATTCAATCGATAGGCTTATACCCTACCGGCACCTTGGTTGAACTGACCACGGGAGATATCGGTGTTGTCACTGAGCAGCACCCTAAATCACGGTTAACCCCCAAGGTTGCGGTGCTCGGTCGCGAGGGTACAGAGCTTACTGACGCTGTCATCATTGTCGATTTGAAAGATGAGGAAAAAGCGCGACAGGCTCTTAGTGATCGGGACGGGGGAAGTAATGCTGTGATTGAACGGGCTGCTATTGCGCGAGACCTTGAGCCCAGCGGTTATGATGTTGATCTATCCAAAATTTCCCACCTTTTTATTGCTCAAGAGCTCGATGATTCAAAGGGATTGTTTTCTGGTTTGCGCCAGCGCCTGCATCTTGGCTAACTCGTTTTAATGGGGAGGGTTAGGCCCTCGCCCATTAAAACGTTATCACCGCCAGCTAGCTGTTTACTGAAAGCGAGCGACTCGTTAAATAAAAGAACAACGGTTGAACCAAACTTAAACCTGCCGATTTCCTCGCCTGTATCGAAGTTCATTTCTTGAGTTGAAAATTTCACATGGGCGTGGCTGGCTGGTGGATAATAATTTTGCCAGCGGGTTTCTATACCTGCTACCAGTATGGCGCCCACTAAAATCACCGCCATTTTTCCTCGACTCGTTTCAAAAATACAAATCAAGCGTTCGTTTCTGGCAAATAATTCGGGAATACCATTGGCCGTCGTCTGGTTGACTGAAAAAAGTTTTCCGGGGATGTAGCGTGTTTCAAGGAGTTTGCCGCCCCAGGGCATATGTACCCGGTGATAGTCTCTTGGCGACAAATAAATGGTGGCAAAACTACCACCAGAAAATTCTGTAGCAAGGCTTTCATCATTTCCGAGTAAACGACGGGTGGTGTAGGTTTGTCCCTTGGCCTGAATAAACTGATCGTTATTGATAGAGCCAAATTGGCTGAGTATGCCATCGGCGGGGGACACAATAGCGTCTGCTTGGCGACATATCGGGCGCGCATCGGGTTTTAATGAGCGGGTAAAAAAATCATTGAAGGTCGCGTATTGCTCAGGCGTCTCGCGCTCAGCAATGGACAGATCAATATTATAAGTGCGGATAGCCTGGTTAATAAGAGTGTTCTTGAGCCAAGGGGTTTTGGCTTCGGCGAACTTGCCGATGAGACGTGACAGCTTATGCTGGGGTATGACTTTTTGAAAGAGGCAAAAAAGCGTATCTGAATAACTTGGCATAGGTTTTAGTTGGGCTCGAGGGTTGGTCAACGGTCATTGCGTGTCGATCGGTACTGGGATATAGAATGCATGGTTACCGTCGCTAGAGGGCTATGGTTTATTGCTCATTTGCCAAGCTCAGCTTGATCAATTGGTAGCTCTGCATTCTTTGCGGGGATATTTTACCTGCTTCAAGAGCGTTTTGCAGCGCGCAGCCCGGGTCATTCTGGTGGCGGCAATCGCGGAATTTACAATGGCCAAGAAAGGGGCGCAACTCGATAAAACCTTGGGCGATATCATCTTCGTCAAGATGAATAAGTCCAAATTCACGGATGCCGGGCGAATCAATAAGTTGCCCGCCACCGGGTAGGAAGAATAAATTTGCGGTTGTGGTGGTGTGCCGACCCTTGGCGTGGGCCTCAGAAAGGCTGCCGATAGCGGCCTCTGCTGCGGGGCAGATGGCATTGATCAGCGATGACTTACCCACGCCAGACTGTCCGACAAAGACACTGGTGTGCTGTTGCAGTACGCCGGTCAGTTGCTCAATGCCTTGGTTGGATTCGGCGGATGCTTCGATGACGTCGTAGCCGAGCGCGGCGTAAGTGTGGGCGAATTTTTTCGTGAGTTGCGTATTGTCAGAAGCGAGGTCAGTCTTATTAAATAGAAGCAGGGGTTTAATGCCTCGGTGCTCAATGGCGACGAGGTAGCGGTCAATCAAGTTAGCGTGGGGCCTGGGCTCAGGGGCGATGACCACGACGATGAGGTCAATATTGGCGGCTACGGGGCGCAGCTTGCCCCGGCTATCGGGTCGATCAAGCAGTGTTTTGCGCGGTTGTACGGCGCAGACTACGCCGTAGGGCTGGCCAGGGCGCCAAATAATATTGTCGCCGGTGACGACAGATTCTAAATTAGAGCGTAAATAACAGCGCTCTGGGGCTGACGTGGGGGAGGTGACGACATCGACCTGATTGCTATAGCGTGTAACGACAAGCCCGTTTTGTTCGGGGCCGAGTTCGCCAGATTTTAGGAGCTTTTCTCCGCGCTGGCGATTGCCTGCGCTATCGATACTGCTCGAATGCTTGCGACGAATACGGCGTTGTTGCTGGTCGGTGATTTTACGCTTTGCCATGCCCTCCTGGTTCCCGGTGCTGTCAGTGGAGCCAAGCATATAGCATAATGTGGAGCGATGATATGGAGGCCTCGAGCCCTTGTTTGAGCTCAGTTTAGACACATTTCGGCTTTATCTGCCGCTACTGGCAATGCTCGCTGCATGTCTCGTAGTACTGTCGGTGTCACACTGGCTATTGATTCGTCGCCAAGGCAGCGCTGTTTCGTCCATCAGGCGTCAGTTGCTGCTAATGAGTCTGACAGGCGTTGCGGTCATTTTACTGGTTCTCACGCTACCTGTTGGCGAGGCGACAAAGGGTGATTTACTGAGTCTATTGGGTCTGGTTTTTACCGGGATTTTTGCCTTGTCTTCCACGACTTTTGTCGCCAACGCGATGGCGGGGTTTATGCTGCGCTCGGTGAAAAGTTTTAGACATGGTGATTTTGTCCGTGTTGGTGAGCATTTTGGGCGGGTCACCGTGAGTGGCCTTTTTCACACCGAAATTCAATCCGAGGAAAGGGACCTCATAACACTGCCGAATCTTTATCTAACCACCCAAGCTCTGACGGTGGTGCGCTCCTCGGGCACCTTTACCTCTTGTGAAGTCTCCCTCGGTTACGATGTCGCCTGGCACAAAGTTGAACCTTTGTTAATACTGGCGGCTCAGGAGGCGGGCCTAGATGAGCCCTTTGTACAAATTTTGACGCTGGGAGACTTTGCCATTCTGTATAAAACGGGGGGTATTTGTAGCGATGTTAATCAACTGTTAACCCAGCGCTCCCGCTTGAAAAAAGCCGTGCTCGATCAGCTTCACGGCGCTGGCATCGAAATTGTCTCACCGAATTTTATCAATCAAAGGCAGCTGCCGGCTCAGCAGGTTTTTAGTGCGCCGCCGAAGTACGCCAATGACAACGAAAGTAGCGAGTTTTCCCCGGAGTCAAAAATTTTTGATAAGGCCGAAAAGGTCGTCAAGGTCCGAACATTACTCGATGATGTTATCCGTCTGCAAAGGACAATAGCTGAACATAAGTCATTGTTGGGGGATGTCAGCAAAGAACAACAGGTGGAACTAAAATTACGTATTCAAGAGGCTGGCGAGCGCATAAAGTCACTTGAAAATATTATTGACAAGGCGCGATCCAATCAGCAAAAGGAACAACATGAACGACCTTAATTTAATCTGGATAGACCTGGAAATGACCGGGCTCGATACCGACAATGACCACATCATTGAGATCGCCACCTTGGTAACGGATTCTGAGCTCAACACCTTAGCGGAGGGGCCGATATTGGCCATCCATCAGTCCGATGAGGTGATTGGGGCGATGGATGAATGGAATACTCGCCAGCACGGCCAATCCGGCTTGATTGAGCGAGTTGCCAACAGCAGCCTGAGTGCGGCAGATGCGGAGCAACAAACGATTGATTTCCTTCGCCATTGGGTGGGTGCTGGCAAGTCGCCGATGAGTGGCAATTCCATCTGTCAGGACCGTCGCTTTATGGCGCGAGAAATGCCATTACTTGAAGACTATTTTCACTACCGCAACCTCGATGTCAGTAGTATTAAAGAGCTGGCTCGACGCTGGCGTCCTGAAATCTTAAAAGGCTTTAAAAAGAAAGCCAGTCACTTGGCGATGGATGATATTCTCGACTCGATAGCAGAGCTGAAATACTATCGGCAGCATTTCCTGAAATAGTAGTCCACGCTCAATAACAATAAATAAAAGGCGCTTATGCGCTATACAGAGTTGGAGAATTAGATGATCGTTGATCCCATTGTTTCGCAACAACGAATCGATGCCATGCGTATCGGTGGCTGGTGGCGGGACGAAAACCTGCTGGACTATTTTGACGCAGCGCTGCTGGCTTGTCCCGATGCCGTAGCCATTGTCGACTACCGCACTGAAACAGGTGAGAAAATCATCATGACTTACCGCCAGCTTGCCGCTAAGGCCGAGCGCGTAGCGGTGGCACTGGCCCATTACGGTATTGAAAAGCAGGATATCGTGTCTTTTCAATTGCCCAATTGGTGGGAATTTGTGGCTGTTAATCTGGCCTGCCTGCGTATCGGCGCCGTAAGCAACCCCCTGATGCCCATTTTTCGCGAACACGAATTGTCCTTTATGGTCGATTTTGCAGAATCCAAAGTGCTGATCGTCCCCAAGCAGTTTCGTGGTTTTGATCATGAGCAAATGATTGCGGGTATGCGAGACAAGCTACCCCACTTGGAACACGTCTTTGTGGTCGGTGGTGATGCTGACAATAGTTTTGCTACGGCCCTGCTGAATCACAGTCTTAGTACCGATAGCGCGGCTTTGTTTAAAGCTCGCCAGCTACACCCTAATGATGTGGTACTGATGCTGTACACCTCGGGCACCACCGGTATGCCGAAAGGGGTGATGCACAGTGCCAATACCTTCTTGTTTAGTGTCGATAAAATGATAGAGCGCTGTGAGCTGAACCAAGATGACGATGTCTTTATGGGCTCACCACTGGCGCATTTAACCGGCTTTATGTACGGCATGTGGATGCCGATGGTGCTGAAAACAAAAATGATCTTTCTCGACATCTGGAATGTTGATCTTGCCTGGCAATTAATGGCGCAAGAGAATGCCTCCTTTGCCATGGGCGCGACACCTTTTTTAGCCGATTTAAGCAACTCGACACAAAGGCAAGATTGTAACTCCGAGCGCTTTCGCGTGTTTGTTTGTGGCGGCGCCCCCATTCCTAGTGCTCTGGCCGAAAAAGCCACAGCGGCATTGTCGATAAAGCTGATGGCAGTGTGGGGTATGAGTGAATGTGGCGTAGTGACGACAACCAAATTAAATGATTCACCTGGAAAAATTTTTGGCAGTGATGGGGTCGCGGTACCTGCCTGCGAAGTAAAGATTGTCGATGAGAAAAATAACAGTTTACCGGTGGGTCGGGAGGGCCGGTTACTGGAAAAAAGCCCCTCAACCTTTATCGGCTATTTAAAACGTCCCGAAGCCTACGATGTTGACGAGAATGATTTTTTCGATACGGGCGATTTGGCGCGTATGGATGCCGATGGCTATATTCGTATTACCGGCCGTTCAAAGGATATTATTATTCGCGGTGGTGAGAATATCCCGGTGGTGGAGGTGGAAAACCTCCTCTACAAGCACCCGGATATTGTCGATTGCGCGGTGGTGGCTATGCCCGATGAGCGTCTTGGTGAGCTGGGCTGCTGTTTCGTGACATTAACAGAAGGCATCGAATTGACCTTTCAGAAGATGATAGCTTATCTGCTCGAAAATCAATTGGCGAAAAACTACTTGCCCGAACATCTCGAAATCATCCCGGATATGCCCCGCACCGCCAGCGGTAAAATTCAAAAGTTTCAGTTGCGAGAAATGGCGAAAAATTTTAGCCGCCATTTATAGTTATAGGCTTGTAACGGTATATTCCTGGTATCGGCTGTATGAACAAACGATGGCTTAAAATACAGTCTGTTCCGCAAACAAACATTCAATAATTTAGGCCCGCACAGTGTTGGCTTTTCTTGAGAGTAAATAGACGAGGATGATTATGACCCTGCCGTGGTTAAGTGAAGAAGAGCATTTTATTAAAGATACCGCCGAGCGCTTTGCCCGCGAACAGCTGGCCGAAGGCTATATGGGGCGCTCAAAAGATGAGGTCTTGGATCGAGGTTTACTCCGGAAAATGGGGCAGTTGGGCCTAATTGCGCCGATCTTTGCCGAAGAAAACGGCGGCATTGGTGCGACAAGCATGGTCCAAGGCGTGATCTGTGAAGCCATTGCCTATGCCGATATTAACTTGGCCTACATCTGTATGACCACGCCTTTGATTGGTTGCGTGATTGAAAAATACGGCAGTGCAGAAATAAAAGCAGAGGTTTTGCCACAAATGGCGGCGGGTGAGCTGATCGTTCAATTGGGCTTGACCGAACCTCGCGGTGGATCCGATGCCGCGAATCTCATTCTGAAGGCGACCAAAAAAGGCGATAAGTACATTCTCAATGGTGAGAAAACATCGATCAGCTACGGCGCCCAGGCCGAAATGTCTCTGCTGTTTGCGCGCACAGATCAAGACACTCCCGGTGCCCACGGTGTGTCCGCCTTTTTAGTCCCCCTCGATTTACCCGGCGTTACCTGTACCCGCTTTGATGATGTCGGCTCATCCTCGGTGGGTCGCGGTTCAGTCTTCTTCGATGATGTCGAAATCCCAGAGTCGGCACTGCTGGGTAATGAGGGTGAAGGTTTTACCAAGGTGATGGCGGGCTTTGACCTCAGCCGTTTCCTGATTGCCCTGCAATGTCTTGCCTGTGCACAGGCTTCCGTTGACGAGACCTGGCAGTATATTCAGGAGCGTGAGGCCTTTGGTAAGCCTCTGGCCAAATTCCAGGGCACCACCTTCCCGCTAGCCGAGCACGACAGTCGTCTCGCCGCCGTTCGTGCACTGTGCTATCAGGGCCTGGCCCTGCGTGATCAAGGTTTGCCGCACACCAAAGAGGCCGCGATGGTGAAGTGGATGGCACCGAAGTGGGGTACCGATATTATTCACGCGTGCTTGGTACAGCATGGTCACTATGGCTGGGGCCATGAGATGCCCCATATGCAGCGCATGATTGATGTTATGGGCCTGCAAATCGGTGATGGTACCGCGCAGATTATGAAAACCATCGTTACCCGTGAAACCATTGGGAGTATTGGCGTTGCTTATAAATAGCAGGGCTAGTCAGCACGTTGAATGTCTGCAGCTCTCCAGTAAAGCGGGTAGTCCTCGGCGTTCTACTCAAGGGCTGCCAGCGCTAACGTATCGACGGGCTTTGTTTTACATCCCTGTGTGGTTTAGTGACCGGGCCGTCGCTCCCTAGTGCTCAAGGCTTTGCGTAGTGGCTGCGGACTACCACTTGGTTTTTGTCGAGTTCAAAAACAACGTCGGTGCGTGGGGGTAATTGCTTGAGATTCTGCCGTGTTAAGCGCTCAAAGTGCTGGATGAAGCGCTCGATAGCGGCCCTGTCCATCAATGCTGAGCCTTGGCCGGGGGGGTGTTTTGCCACCAGCTTTTCTTCCTGCTGCCAACGCCAGCGCCGAATACTGGCAAAGTCGGGTGCTTGCAGCATAATCAGCCCCTCCATCCTGGCAAAGAATGTTTGGTAGTGGGTCTCTAGCTGCTTATTGATATAGCGTCGCCATCTACCATCGCCGTCTTCCTTGGCCTCCAGTTCGTTGACGGGTTCGGCTAACTCCGCCGCCGCGCAGGCGCTTGCACCGACACACCAGCCCTCGAAAAGTACCACCCGTACGGGGCCGCTAATGACGGGCCATTGCGCTTTCGGGAAGGGTTCGTCATTGGCTTTGTCAAAGCGTGGCAAAGCGAGAACCTGCCGCTCTTGCAGAGTGTTGAGGGCGTCAAACAGCGCCACACCTTGCGCTACGTTATGACTGCCGGGTACCCCGCGCGTTTTCATTAAGGGGTGAATTTTTTGCCCCAGCCGTTCTCGCTCAGTGCGCGATAAATACAGGTCGTCGAGAGAGAGGGTGGCCGTGTTGCAGTCGTATTCGTGTTCGAGAAGGATTTTTAACAGTGCGCTCAATGTTGACTTGCCCGTGCCCTGCGCCCCGCTGATGCCCATAAAGTAGCACTGCTGTGGCGTTCGCTGCCGGTTGATCCACTGGGCGAGGGGCAGGTAGTGCTGGGCGATGGTGCCGAGATACGTTTGTGGCAGCTGTTGCTGCTCGATAAAGTTATTGACTCGGTCTGCTAAATTTACCTTCATCAAAAAGCCTTTGTCACCAATGCAGATCAGTACCAAGGGGTGGCTTGGTGGTACCAGTGTCTCACTAGAGTTGGCTTAGGTGAAACAGTCTATTCGTTAACCGCTGCCACATCCTGGTTTAAACCCTGTATATCCAAGGGATATACAGGGTTTAATTATCAGTGACTCTACTGGGGGGCAATGCCATAATTCTTGCGACAGAGACAGCAATACATCAGACATAACAATTAAGGAGAGACAAATGGCAATTCAAGTAGGTGATACATTACCCGCAGGCCGCTTTACCGTAATGAATGCGGATGGCCCCGGTTCCGACAGCATCGACGACCTATTTGGTGGTAAGAAAGTCGTACTATTTTCTGTTCCCGGTGCGTTCACCCCAACCTGCTCTAAAGAGCACTTGCCCGGTTACATCGAGCAGTCTGGCGCCCTAAAAGCCAAAGGTGTCGACTTGATTGCCTGCATGGCAGTGAATGACGTATTTGTGATGGATGCTTGGGGTCAGCAAAATGCGGCCGAAGGTAAAGTGGCGATGCTTGCCGATGGCAGTGGTGCCTACAGTAAAGCACTGGGTTTGGAGCTGGACTTGTCTGACCGTGGCCTCGGCGTGCGCAGTAGTCGTTTTGCCCTAGTGATTGAAGATAAGGTCGTAACCCAAGCCTTCTTGGAAGAGGGTGGTGCCTTTGAAGTGAGCTCGGCAGAAAACGTACTGGCCAATCTCTAGCGTTTATTGACCACAGCTCTACCAAAGCCGGCCGTTTCTGACTGCCGGCTTTTTGCTATATAAAGGCTATGGAACCCTGACCAGAGCATGGAAGTTGCTGTGTGGCTCGGGACACGTTTCGGGCCTTGCGTCGGCTCGATGGGCAAAACATCGGGGGATATTGGGTTTTTGGCTAATCTCTTCTATACTGACTGCCGTTTTGTCTTAAGTCGAAGCTTGCTTGCGCACGGTCATTTTCAGGGCGGATCAAGCTAGCTAGAGTGTGCTGCTTTCTTCTTCAAAGACATTCACTGCCGAGACCAGCTCAAGCTTTGTATCGGCAAGTAAATTTTCAGTGTCTGCCACAGCAGGGGCTGCTGTTTATCCACCCCCATTGATTTCCTCGGAGGAATATTATGAGTGATACACAAGCTATAGAGCTCGATGCCGTTATTGTCGGATCGGGTATGGCCGGGTTGTACATGACCAAGCGCTTGAATGACAGAGGCATGAAAATTCAGACCATCGAGGCCGGTTCTGGTGTTGGCGGTGCATGGTATTGGAATCGCTATCCGGGTTGTCGTGCCGATTTGCCAATTATTGAATACTCGTTCTCCTTTTCAAAGGAGCTTGAGCAGGAGTGGGATTGGTCTGAAGTGATGGCCGGCCAGCCTGAAATTGAGAAGTATTTGAACCACACCGCAGACCGTTTTAACCTGCGTAAAGACATTAAACTTAACACCAAAGTCACCGATGCTATTTATGACGAAGCGGCCAATATCTGGACGGTTACCACCGACCAGGGCGACGTCTATAAAGCCAAATACTGCATTATGGCCACGGGTTGCCTGAACGAGCCTAACTATCCAGGCTTTAAGAATGCCGACACTTTCAAGGGCGACATTTATCACACCGCTCAATGGCCTCGTGAGGGTGTTGATCTCACCGGTAAGCGCGTCGCCATTATTGGCTGTGGTTCTTCCGGTGTGCAGGCTATCCCCCAGATTGCCAAGCAGGCAAAAGAACTGATCGCTTTTCAGCGTAGCCCGGTTTATACCTTCCCGGCTAAAAATGCCCCGATGAACCCAGACTTCCTGGCTCAGGCTAAGGTCGATTATGCGGATATTCGCGAGCAGCAGCGCAATAATGAAATGGGCATCTGTAACTACCGTGGCCCGAAAAAGCCTAAAGATCCAAATGCAGCGCCAAAGGCGAAGCCCAGCAAAAAAATCATGGATATTACCCCTGAGCAGCGCAAGCAGGAAATTGCTGATTTTGGTGTCAACGTACTGACCTTGTATGTCGATACGTACTACAACGCCGAAGCCAATGAAATTGCCTGCACACTTTATCGTGAGTATTTGCAGGAATTTATTGGTAATGATCAAAAGGCCGATGCACTGTCGCCGAAGAATTACCCCCTACACTGTAAGCGCCCGGTTATCGATACCGAGTACTACTCGGCTTTTAAGCAGGACAATGTCTCCATTGTCGATCTGCGTGATAACGCTGTTGAGGAAGTCACAGCGACCGGCCTGAAAACTCAAAATGGCGAGTACGAGTTTGACGTCCTGGTTTACGCCACCGGTTTTGATGCCATGACGGGCACCATCAAACGCCTGAATATTCGTGGTCGCGATAATGTTCTGCTTTCCGATACCTGGAAAGACGGGCCGCGTATGTACATGGGCTTGCAGAGTGTTGGTTTCCCCAACTTTTTCACCGTTACCGGCCCAGGCAGCCCCTCGGTCGTCAGCAACGTATTGCACTCTATTGAGCAGCACGTTGAGTGGATCGATAACTGTATCGCCCACTTAGTGGATAATAATGTCGCCACTATTGAGCCGGATCTCGAAGCGCAGGACGCTTGGGTTGAGCATGTCAATAAGGCGGCCGAAGGCACCATGATGACCGCGCCGACCTGTAATTCTTGGTATCTCGGTACTAATGTTGAGGGTAAGCCTCGGGGCTTTATGCCTTACTTGGCGGGCACCAAAACTTATCGCGAAGAGTGCAATGACGTTGTTTCTAAGGGCTACGAGGGTTTCACCCTAAAAACGGCCTAAGGTCTGATCAAGCGCATATTCGTTATGTGCTTCTTATAAAAAAGGCCGCAATTGCGGCCTTTTTTATAAGATTTTTTTGAGCGTTACTGACCCAGCTTCTATTGTTCAAGTCGGGGGGAGAAGGGCTTAAACCGGCAGTTGGCGACGCATTATTGCGGCAAAACTCTCCAATACACTGAGGGTTAAGCCCCAGATAACATCCTCTTTATAACGTATGCCGGGAAAAGTCATGCCCGAACCCGCGCTTGGGTATTCCAACTCGGTAGCAGAACTCTGCCGAAACAGGTGGCGCATCGGCACCCAAAAGACGTGGGCGACCTCGTCGGGCTCGCGGGCAAAGACTGTCTCTTTTTCAGCGGCGTCAATGTGATAGATAAAGGGTGATAGCACCATATTGCGAGTGGCAACCTGCCGTGTGGGTAGGGGTCCCAGACGGTGGCTGGCATCAAGTTTGAGCCCCACCTCTTCATGGGTTTCTCGCTCCGCAACCGCATTGGCATCACTGTCGCCACTATCGGCCTTGCCGCCGGGGAAGGCTACTTGTCCTGACCAGGGATCCCCAACGCGTTCGGCACGACGAATAAAGCAAACCTCCAGGTCGTCTTCACCCGTGCTGATAATCATGGCTACCGAGGCCTGCTTTGAGGTGGCTTTGAAGTGGGCGGGCTTGTGCTGGCGGCTATTCAGTGCGGTGCGAATTTCGTCAAGTGTCATCATCGTATAAGGGTGTCTTTTATTGAACTGAAGGTCAACCGAGATCGTTGGTCATCGCTCTGTGGAAAATGTTTTTCGTCAGTCTTTACGAAGTTGACCTTGGTCACAGGCTTGGGGTGTCGGTGATTGTGTTAACCGGAGGCGCTGCCTATACTGGTTTCGGCCTGCCCCGGTGTCTATCTACTTGGATACGGGGATGACAGGATAATGGACAGATAATGGCGCAGGGTTTATCAGGTCGTGCCCAGCCCCGGGAGAAGCAGATCGTGACACTTGAAATAATTAAAAATATGAAGGCCTTGCGAGTATTGGCAATTACCGCGGCATTGCTCATCTGCCAGCCGGTTTGGAGCAGCGAATACGATCCTCACGGCCCCAGCGGCCTTGATATGGCGGCGGATCTATTGATTGGTCGGCCGGTACTCTTGGCAACCACCATTGTTGGCTCGGCTATCTGGCTGGTTGCACTACCTTTTTCTGCCTTGGGTGGCAATATTGATGAGTCGGCAGAGGTCTTGGTGAAAGGGCCTGCAAGAGCCACTTTTGTGCGTTGTTTAGGTTGTTCTGCGAACACCTATCAGGACAAAGAGGCAGAGTAGTTGAGTGCGGTGGGCTATCCGCACTCCCTATAGGTTTACCTTAATAACCCTAGGGCACTCTAAGTCCTGGCTCTGGGGGTGCTTCAGCGGGCCCGGCAAAACACTGTGCGATGGCCATCCACTGTTTCGCAGGCTCTCCCGCTAGTTTCAGAGTAGTGTCGGCGATGTTGCGCACCTGAGTTACCACCTGACAAAACTCCACGGCGTCACCACTAATGTGATTGTCGCTTTGCTCTGTATTCCATTGCCATATTTCGCCTGATGGCGCCAATAAGCGAATGTGAGGCGGTGGGCCGGGTGGAGTTAAACCTCGATTAACGAATGTCCATTGATAGGTTTTTACGCCGATGGTGGCGATGTGTTTGATGCGATCACTTTGTTGATATTCTGTGCCCAAGAGGTCATAAATCGCCCAGCTGTGAGCCCAGGTTTCCATTAATCGCGCCGTAGCGAACATCTGTATCCCCATGTCGGGGCCTGCCCAAGTCAGCCGCAGCTTCGGATCACTGGCGGCGAATAGGTCGCACATTTCTAGAAAAAATCCTCGCCAGCGCTCCAGCATTGCCTTGCCACTTAGCTGGTTAAGCCACTGGCGGGTGAATTCTGCCAGTGTTAACCCAGAGCCCTGTACTTCAGCCATAAAGCGTTTGAAGGCCTGTCCATCTTTGTGTGAGGTAACTCCCAGGTAATCACCGAAGTAGAGGTGGGCGACAACATCGTTTACCGTCCACGACTTGAAGGTAGTGGCGCGCGACCAGTCGGCTGGATCTAGGGTTAACAACAATTGATAGAGTTCATTACCTTCGGCGCGCAGGTCGGCAACAATACGAGTGAGGTCAGTCATTGGCGTGCTTAATCCTAGGAATATTAAGGCGAGCATCATATCGTTCTGAGATAAGACTTTCCGGTTTAATACTGACGTAGCTCTCAGGTCGGGCTGGGTCGCTATCTATAATTAAATAAAATATGCATAGCTTTAAAAGGTATATATAATAAGACGCTAATAGAAGTGACTGAGGTTGTCGGGATGAAGCAAAAGCTTGCCGCGAATAAACCTGCCTACTTGCGTTTTTTTCCATTGCTCGGTGATATTAAGCAGGCCGAGAGAGCAGGGCTTAGTCAGGACCTTTTGGCCGGTATGATAACGGCGATTCTGCTTATTCCCCAGGCTTTGGCCTATAGCCTGTTGGCGGGTTTGCCTCCGGAAGTGGGGCTTTACGCCAGTGTCTTACCGCCGATAATTTATGCCTTTACGGGTACCAGCCGCACGTTGGCGGTGGGCCCGGTCGCGGTGGCAGCTGTAATGGTGGCAGCGGCGCTGGTGCCCTACGCTGCGGGTGATCCCGACAAATATCTAAGCGGCGCCTTAATTCTTTCCGCCCTTACCGGCCTTATTATGCTGGCGATGGGGTTTTTGCGTCTGGGCTGGTTGACTCACTTTATTAGCCACCCGGTGTTGACTGGCTTTACCACCGGTGCGGCAATTTTTATTGTCGGTACACAACTAGCGGCATTAATGGGCATTAGTGTGCCCAAGGGCGTCAGTTTTGCGGTACTGCTGCAAGTCTTAGTCGACAATATTCATACCTATAACCTAGCGGCGGCCATCTTTGGTGGCGTAGCAGTTGTACTGTTAATCCTTGCGCGCCAACCCTTGGCGATAGGCTTAACAAAAATGGGTATGGCGCAGCAAAGCGCAATGATACTAGGGCGTACGGCACCCTTATTTGTGGTGGTGGCGGCCATATTACTGGCCTGGTGGCTGGATGCTGCTAGTCGCTTCGGCATTGCCGTTGTTGGTCTGGTGCCCCAGGGCTTGCCCTTACCGAGCTTCGACTTTATGAAGGCTGAGGGCTGGGCCGAGCTACTCCCGGCGGCGACAATGATTGCCGTCATTGCCTATGTCGAAAGTATATCGGTGGCCAAAATATTGGCCTTTCGACGGCGTCAGAGAATAGACCCAGACCAAGAGTTTAGAGCCCTTGGTCTGGCGAATGTGGCTGCGGCCTGCGCCGGTACAATGCCCGTTGCTGGAGGCTTTTCTCGCTCCATGGTCAACTTTGATGCCGGAGCGCGCACCCAGCTGGCGGCGATTGTGACGGCATCACTGGTGGCTTTAGCGGCCTTTCTCTTTACCGGTCTACTAGAAAATCTGCCCAAGGCTGTGCTCTCGGCCATCATCGTAGTGGCGGTGTGGCAGTTGATTGATATTAAAGGCTTAAAACACACTTGGTGTTATGACAAGGGGGATGGCTTCGCTCAGGGAGCGACCTTGCTGGGTGTACTTGCCTTTGGTATCGAGCACGGCCTAATGCTCGGTGTGGGTCTGGCGCTGATCTTGTTTTTGTACCGTACCAGTCGGCCCCACATTGCGGTTGTTGGGCGTATAGCCGGTACGGAGCACTATCGCAATATTCATCGTCACCGGGTGCAAACTTGGCCGCAGCTGTTATTGGTGAGAATTGATGAAAATATTTATTTTGCCAATACACCGAGAGTCGAAACCGAATTGCACAACTTGGTGCTCGATGATGCTATTACCGATGTCGTGTTGATTTTCTCCGGGGTCGCTTATGTGGATAGCAGTGGTCTTGAAATGCTGGAGAGCATCGAGGAAGAGCTCTCCTCTTCTAAGGTGCGTTTACATTTGGCTGAAGTGAAGGGACCGGTATTGGATCGGCTCTGTGGCACCAAGCTCTATGAGAGCTTGGGAGGCGAGCGGATTTACCTATCGACAGAAAAGGCCGTGGAGCAATTAGTGCCAGCGACGACCATCTAATAACGCGATGTAAAAAAATGGGGCTTGTCTCAGCCCCGTCCTCGTTATTTTCGTGAAGCTTCAAGTTAGCGAATCTCTAGCCCCGCTAAATCACCAGCAGCGCGCCAGTCGTCGAGAATCTTAAAGAATTCGACCGGCCCACCACCGTATTGGCCGGCGAGGAAGCCATTGCCGCCATTACCTTTGCCCTCATTGTTGTAATAACCGGGTGTGCATTGGGCGTAGAATTCCTCTCCCATCCCGGCGAGCCGGTTGATGGTAGCGACCCACTCCGCTTCAGCATCGAGGGATGCCTCAATACTGGTGACCTCATTATCGAGGCCGTATTGAATGACATAGGCGATGTGCTTGGCCTGTTCATTGAGGGTGTGGGGCACATTGGCGGTATAGCCGGTTTGAGTGAAGCCAATGAAATAGCAGTTCGGGAAGCTGTGGCTGTGCATGCCGTGAAAGGTGGACAGGCTGTTGGCCCACTTTTTACTGAGGGCTGTTTCAGCTTTACCTATCACGTCATAGCCGGACTGACTGGTGTAGTTGGTGCCCACTTCAAAGCCGGTGGCAAAAATCAGGCAATCTAATTCATATTCTTTACCGTCGACGATAACGCCTTTTTCGGTGATGCGTTCAACGCCCTGGCCCAGGGTATCGACCAAGGTCACGCTGTCTTGGTTAAAGGTATCGAGGTATTCGTCGTGGAAGCCGGGGCGCTTACAAAATTGTCGATAATAGGGCTTCAATTTTTCAGCAGTGTCTTGATCTTTAACGATATGACTAGCACGGGCTCGCACGCCTTCCATTTTTTGGAAGTCGGCAATTTCCATTGCCAGTTCCTGATCCTTCGGCGACATGCCCGCACTATTGCCAGCGGCCGAAAGTATGGTCTGCAAGTTGCGAAAAATATCCGTCCATCCGTCGTTAACCAAGTCTTCGTCTTGCTGCCCACCGGTGGCGATGATATTAAAGTTATCCATGCGCTGTTGCTGCCAGCCGGGCTCTAAGGTCTCTACCCAGCTTTGGTCTGTGGTGGCGTTATTGCGCACATCAATCGACGAGGGCGTGCGCTGGAAAACATAAAGCTCTTTGGCCGCTGCGCCAAGGTGGGGTATGCACTGCACCGCCGTCGCTCCGGTGCCGATAATACCTACCCGTTTGTCTTTCAGCCCGCTCAGCCCACCCTCTGCATTGCCCTTGGTATAGGCGTAATCCCAGCGGCTGGTGTGAAAGGTGTGGCCTTTGAAGGCATCGATGCCCGGTATGCCCGGCAATTTTGGCCGGCTTAGTAGTCCGTTGGCCATGGCGACAAAGCGGGCTTTCATTGTGTCGCCATGGTTGGTGGCAATGATCCAGCGTGAAATGTTTTGATCCCAGCGAATTTCGGTGACTTCCGTTTGCAAACAGGCGTTATCGTAGAGCTGATATTTTTCGGCAATGGCCTTGCTGTGGGCCAAGATTTCAGGGGCGTGGGAATATTTTTCCACGGGAATGTAGTCGAGCTCTTCGAGCAGGGGGAAATAGATATAGGACTCTACATCGCACTGGGCACCGGGGTAGCGGTTCCAATACCAAGTGCCGCCAAAGTCTCCACCCTTTTCAATCATCCGGATGTCCTTAACGCCGGCTTCGCGTAGGCGAACAGCGGTTAATAGCCCGCCAAAACCACCGCCAATAATCGCCACTTCGACCTCGTCGTTGAGCGCTTCTCGGCTAAAGCCGGGCTCAACATAGGGGTCGTCAACATAGCCGGTAAAGTCGCCCGTTGGCTTTTGGTATTGCTCGAGGCCATCCTGGCGAATGCGTTTATCACGTTCTTGGCGGTATTTTTCCCGCAGTGTGTCGGGGTCAAAATTCAGTTGCGAGAGGTCGATGGTTTGAGTCTTTGTCGTGCTCATATTTTCATCCTGTAATGTGAATAATGATGGGCAACAGGTTGCGGTGTGAATATTGATCGAGGTATTGGGTGCTTGTTATTACCTTGCTAGTCTTCTGTTGTCGGCTTTTCTTTTACGGGCCGACACTCCAGTTCAATGTTGAGTCGATTGGGACTTCGCGCCGTGGTATATCGAATCGAAACATCCGTATTCGGTTTTAGGCGTCGTTTAAAGGATTTCTTTTGTTCAATGCGGGGGTCAAAGCTGGCTCTGCATTCGACAGAACGTGGATCAACACTGGATAGTTTGAGAATGGTCAGTGAGCCCGGTGCATTGACCTTATTGGTTTCGGCAAACACTTTTGTGCCGTTGAGCTTTTTCTTTAGATGGATAGAGTAGACCTGGCTAGCAAGGGCGTTATTGATTGCCACGAGAAGCAAGGACGACACCGCAAGGTTGATGGCAATAGTGGCTTTGTTCGGCATGTTATATCTCTGCAGTGCAATGTGGACGGAGTCCGCCTACCCCTTTGGCAGGCGCTTAGAGTTATTTTCGGTGGTGTTGTTTATTTACCGTGATATACCGGTTTTCGCTTTTCGGCGAAAGCCTTCGGCCCCTCAGTGGCATCGGCGGTTTTGAAGATACGCTCGGCAATCACCGCCTCCGTTGAAAAAGCCTCGCTCCAGCCCATGTTGTAGGTACTGATGGCGGCCTCTTTGGCGGCCTGCACGGCTAAGGGCCCGTTGGCACAAATCATCGCCGCGTATTTTTCACATTCGGCCATCACTTGGTCGGCGGGCACGACTTTGTTAATGAGGCCGAATTGCAGAGCCTCTTCGGCGCTGATTTGGCGGCCGGTGAGTAAAATATCCATGGCGTGACAATAGGGTATTTGCCGAGGCAAACGCACGTGGGAGCCGCCGCCGGGAATAATCCCCCAGTGTACTTCTGGCAGGCCGAAGCGGGCGTGCTCCGCCGCGACGCGAATGTCCATACCCTGTAATATTTCGGTGCCACCGGCCAGACAAAAACCGTTTACTGCGGCGATGATGGGCTTGAAAACACCGTGGAAGAAACGCTTACTCGGGTCTTTCATAAAGCGTTCACCCTTGTCGGCATCCTCGGTCAACTTGGTGATGGTTTTTTTCAAATCGGCGCCGGCACAAAAAGACTGCTCGCCGGCACCGGTGACGATAAGCACCAGTAATTCGTTGTCATTGTTGAAATCATCAGCGATTAGGTCGATTTCCTCCAGCATTTTGGGGGTGATGGAGTTCATCTCCGACGGGCGATTAAAGGTCATATAGGCCAGTTTGCCTTTCTTTTCGTACAGCAGGTCGTCGTCTAATCCAGAAATACTCACAGTTTTTCTCCTTTGTTATCTGTGGTGTTGGCTTGTGTGTCACCAAGCGGAGCTGGAAAGATACCGTGCGCAATGGGGGCTAGGCAATGGCAATATGCATCATTGTTACCGGTGAGTATAAAAACGCGGTCTATTGACACGCCTCAGGCCGGCGTTTAGCGTGGCAGCCATATTATTGGGTCATTAAAAACTGGAGTGAGTTATGAGTGGGAAAATGCAGGATAAAGTCGTTGTTATTACCGGCTCAGGATCGGGCATTGGTCGTGAATCCGCGTTAATCTTTTCCCGAGAAGGGGCAAAGGTTGTGGTTTCAGATATCAATATTACAGGGGGTGAAGAAACAGTTGCACTCGTTAAAGAGGCCGGTGGTGAGGCGAGCTTTGTGCAGTGCGACGTCTCAAAGGGCCCCGAGGTCGAAGCGTTAATTAAGGCGGCGGTGGACACATATGGCCAGCTCGATGCAGCATTTAACAACGCCGGCATCGAGGGTGATACCCAGGCGACAACCATTACCTGCACGGAGGAAAATTTCGATTTGAATATTGCCGTCAACCTAAAGGGTGTCTGGTGGTGCATGAAGTATGAAATTGAACAGTTTCTGCGTCAGGGTTCGGCGGGTGCGATTGTCAACACCTCCTCACTGGCGGGCTTGGTTGGGGTGCCTAGAGGCAACGCCTATGTGGCGGCTAAACACGGTGTGATTGGTATGACCAAGTCGGCGGCGCTAGAGTTTGCGACAAAAGATATTCGCATCAATGCGGTGTGCCCCGGTGCCATCGAAACCCCGATGTTGAATCGCATCGTTAAGGGTTCCGAAAAGGGCTACGAGATGATGCGTAAAATGGAGCCGGTTGGCCGTCTTGGCAAGCCCTCCGAGATTGCCGAAGCGGCGGTCTGGCTGTGCTCCGACCAAGCCTCGTTTGTCACCGGCCACTCAATGTCGGTGGATGGCGGTAGCGCTGCCCGGTAGTGGTATTTACACACCGGCGCTAATCAGTAAAAATATAGGGCTGTGCATTAACCATAGGAAGGTTCGGGAATTGAAGGCGAGAGAGTGTCGAAATTGTTGGTATCCGTGTCGCACCTCTTGGCGACTGATCCCCTTGGTTTTATTCTTTTCGTTCACGAGTATGGCGAGTTCTCAGCGAGTGAATGTTGGCGCCGATAATATTGCCGTCTCGGGATACGATCTACTGAGCTACTTTGAGGCACAGGCCGAACCGGGCGATAAAAATTTCGCCGCGCAGTATCAAGGCGCGACGTATCTCTTTAGCACGGCGGCGCATCTAGCGTCGTTTGAGGCCGAGCCCGCGCGATTTCTTCCCGCCTACGGAGGCTATTGTGCCTATGGGGCGACCATGGGTAAACAACTGCCTATTGACCCCGAGGTCTATGAAGTCGTTTCTGGGCGGCTTTACCTATTGTTAAACCGAGCCACGAAAAAAATCTGGCAACACAATCAAAGCCTCAATATACGTAGCGCGGAGCAGCTTTTACTGACCATAGATCCACCGCGGTAAATAATATTAAGCGATAATAACTACAGCAACTCCCGCTCAGGCTAGGCTGATAACTATCATCAAATACACCGAGAAATTGTTCTTCAAATTGGCTCGCCGAGTCATCATTGTTAGCGCCCTATTATTGTTTTTATCGATATCGAGTTTTGAGTGCCTGCGTTTTCTGAATGAAAAACAGGTCATGGAAGACAAGCTTCGAGAGCTATCGCAGACCTACTCGCTGCTGTTATCGGCGCCGTTGCATGCGGGTGATGAAGATACGATTCGTTTGATCACCGCCGGATTGATGGTCGATACCGATGTCGAGACCTTTGTGGTCCGCGACCAGCGGCGCAGAGTGGTCGATGTCTATGGCTCGGGGGGGGCTCTTTCTGGGCGTGGCGGGCAAGTGTTAAGCGCGCAGTCAAAACAAGCAGCCCTAGGCCCTTTTAGCCGTTTAAACTTTCATAAAGTGGAGTCTATTCAATATGCCGACACCAGCGGCACCCTGCTGATCGGTGAGCTGGAACTTCGCTTGAGCCCCCAGCGAATTTATACGCTGTTGATAACAGACCTGAGTATGGCGGTTATTTTATTGGGACTTATCGCCGTCGTCGTCTTGCTGTCGACACGCTCGGCCTACCAAGTCTTTATTGGCACGCGCTTGCACTTATTATTGGTGGACATTCGCCGTGTTGAAAATGCTGGCGGGCACCAACCCGTGGTTGTCGGCGACAGTAGTGATGAGCTGGCCCTGGTGATTGAGGCCTACAATGATGCGCACAAGGGGCGCTTGGCCTCACAGCAAAAAATCCGAGAATATCAGCATAACCTCGAGCAGCAAATCAGTGATCGCACCCTCGATTTAAAGCAGGAGTTGGACGAACACGCGATTACTTCCCGACACCTGTTTTTTGAAAAGCAAAGAGTCGACGTGACGCTGAACTCGATTAAAGACGCGGTCTTTAATATCGACGGTGAGGGGCGTGTCATTTTGGCCAATCCGGCCTGTGAACAGTTACTCGGTATTGAATTACTCGAGTGTTTGGGCAGGAATATTCTCGACCTCCTGTCCCATGAAAATACCGATAGTCTCTCGTTGGTCGAAGATATACAGCAGTTTATCGCCACAGGTCACGCGCCCCATAAAACCCACGAAGTTTGTTTGCGCTCGCAAACTCAGACCTTGATCAATGCCGAAGTGACACTGGTGCCCTTTGCCCACGATGAGCAGGACGCCAAGGGCATGGCGGTATTTATTCGCGATGTCACCCTGCAATATCAAATCACCGAAAAGCTGACCTATGAGGCCAGCCATGATGCCTTGACGGGTCTCGTCAACCGACGGGAATTTGAGCGGCGCCTAGCGACTCTCAATAGTAGTTTGGCCGACGGGGATGAGCAGCAGGTACTGTGTTTTCTCGATCTCGATTTTTTCAAAATAGTCAATGACAGTGCTGGCCATCAGGCGGGCGACCAGGTCTTAAAAGATATTGCCGAGGGCCTGAGCCAATTGTTGCGCACTTCCGACACCTTGGCACGTTTTGGTGGCGATGAATTTGGCCTGTTACTGGGGTCCTGTGATCTTGATAATGCTCTGGAAATTTGCGAAACCCTGCGTATTTTTGTGGCCAACTATCGCTTTGCCCGTAATGGTGTCGACTTTACGTTTGGCGTTAGCATGGGGGTGCTGCACTTTGCACCGGCTTGCTTCACCACAACAGAACTATTACGCCGCGCGGATGAAGCATGTTATGAGGCGAAGGCCGGGGGGCGCAACCGGGTTTGCGTTAGCGCTGACGACAATATTTGATCATCGTGCCCTGACTTAAACTTTAGCCAAGCCACTGGTTTTTTTAGCTGGCCCCTGCTGTGCCGTTTGTAGAGAGCTTGTCGTCCTCTATTTCTTCGTGATTCACAGCGCTCACTCGCCGCTATTTGTGGTCGTGGGGAGGGCTGTAAGCACTATCCTGGTCTACACTCAAATGGAAAAATTAGGAACCTCAGTGGGCTAAGGCTATGGGTATAGACGATCAAGTCGATGGCAGTCAGTCTGATACAGAAAGCCTCCAGGAAGACCTGCAGACCGAAGCGGATGTCACGGCCAAGAATGCGGCGGCGATAGCGGCAATTTATGGTCTCGCCTCTCAGCATGACTTGAGCTTGGAGGAAACCTTACTTAAGGGTCTTGAGATCTGCGTTGAATGTTTTGCCATGCCATTGGCTTTAATAACCCGCTTTGACGATACCACTTGTCAGTTTGAATACGTATTGGGGGAGCCTCAAGCCAGCGTTGAGCAACGGGGGGCAGAAATGGGGTTTTGTCGGGGCATATGGGCCGATGGCGAATCGATCTACCATGAAGATGTCGGTGAGGCTCAAGCGGGTAGCGCACCCGATAATTTTCTCTATCGCCAGGGTAGCTATTTAGGTGCCAAAATTAGCGTATTGGATCAAGCGTACGGCACGTTGTGCTTTTCCTCTCCCGATGTACCGCCTAACTCGTTCACCGTTGCCGACAAAGCCTTGACCAATTTGGCCGCCGAGTGGGTGGGCAATGAAATTACCACCCATCAGATTCAGTCTGATCTAGCCGCCAAGGCCGAGCACATGCGCTGCATTGTCGATAATGTGGTTGATGGCATCATCACTTTCAATTCCTCGCTGGTGATTGAGTCGGTCAACCGAGCGGTGAGCCGAGTATTTGATTACTCGGCGGATGACTTATTGGGCCAGCCCATTCAAAACCTTTTTTCCACGACCTTGAGTGAGGCGGCCTTGCTGGAAGGAATGAATGAGGAGCTTGCCAATCCCTATCGGGAATTTGAGGGGCGACGCAGCAAGGGAGAGGTTTTCCCGATGGAGCTGGCTGTCAGTGAAATGAATATTAAAGGCGAGCGGCTGTATACGGTGATATTGCGTGATGTTACCGAGCGCAAGCGTGTCGAGACTCTGAAGAGTCAATTTATCTCCACGGTTAGCCATGAGCTGCGGACACCGCTGACCTCGATACGCGGTGCCCTTGGCATTGTGCTCGGCAAAGAGGCCGGCAGTTTGTCGCCAAAAGCCAAGAAAATGCTAGAGACGGCGAGTCGTAACAGCGAGCGCCTGACCTTCTTGATCAATGACATTCTCGACATGGAGAAAATGAAGGGCGGCGAAATTAGTTTCGATATGCACGTCATCGATATCTTCAAGGTCGCCCGTCGGGCCATTGTCGAAAATGAGGGTTATGCCAAAAGCTACGGTGTGCGTCTCCAGCTCATAGCGCAGGAGAAGGAGTCTCTCCATGTCATGGGCGACGAAAACAGATTGCTGCAAGTCTTTGCCAACCTACTCTCCAATGCAGTGAAGTATTCACCGGAAAAGGGCGTGGTTAGCATTGACGTTTGCCTCGGTGAGGATGGCTTGATTTGCGTGACGGTGGCCGATCAAGGCAGCGGCATACCAGAGGCGTTCCACTCAAAGATCTTTTCCCGCTTCGCCCAGGCAGATACCTCCGATACCCGCCAGCAAGGTGGTACGGGCTTGGGGCTGGCGGTGAGCCGAGCGATTATCGAACATCACTCAGGACACATTGATTTTCGCAGTGAGCTGGGCAAGGGCAGCGAATTTTATTTTTACATGCCCCGCTGGTTGGACATTGTCCGTGCGCAGAGTGGTGATATCAGCGCCAGTGTGTTGATCTGTGAGGACAACCTCGATGTGGGCTACGTGCTGTCGAGTCTATTGGAGGATCATGGTCTCGTCAGCGATATGGCGACCACCGGGGAAGCCGCCAAAAAACTGCTTGCAGAGAAAACATACCAGCTGATGTTACTCGATCTGACCTTACCCGATACCGATGGCATTAGCCTCTTGCGCGACATCCGTGTAACACCCTCGACCAGCCATCTACCGGTGATAGTGGTTTCGGCGAATATCGATAGCACCCGTGATGAGGGCGGTGGCGATGGACTAGCGGTGATTGACTGGCTGCAAAAGCCGATCGACGATAGTCGCTTATCTATGGCCCTGCTACACGCTTTGCACGGCGACCAAGAATATCGGATTTTACATGTAGAAGATGACCTCGATGTCGTTCAAGTGGTCGGTGAGTTGGTTGCCGGCTTTGGTGAGTACGTGTATGCGACCAGCCTCGCCCAGGCTCGAGATTATCTCGATGAGCAAGAATTTGACCTCGTGCTACTTGACTTGACCTTGCCTGATGGCGAGGGCGTCGACTTACTGGATGCCTTGGCCGAAAGGGTGCCGGTGGTGATTTTCTCCGGCAAGGACCCCTGTGCCGAATTGGCTGGCCACTTTGACGCCTCTCTGACCAAGGCTACGGTGAGCAATGAGCAATTAATGATGACCATTAAGGGTGTTCTCAACAGAAGGGCGGTGGAGCATGGGTAGCGGGGAGCCACGAATACTGTATGTTGAAGATGAGGCGGATATTCGCGAGGTCGCAGAGTTCGCCTTGGAAGACGAGGGTTTTGAGTTGCTGTTTTGCGCCGATGGCGCCGAGGCGCTGGAGCGCGTATTGGATTTTGCGCCGGATTTGATTTTACTCGACGTGATGATGCCTATTTTAGATGGCCCCAGTACTTTACTTGAAATACGCAAAATACCCAGTCTGGCCGAGGTCCCCGTGGCCTTTTTAACGGCCAAGGTACAGTCCTGCGAGGTCAATGACTTCCTTGCCTTAGGCGCGTTGGAGGTGATAGCCAAGCCCTTTGATCCAATGATACTACCCGATCAAATTCGCGAGTTGTTGGCCCGTGCAAAAAATTGAGCGCCAACAAAAAAAAAGGCATGCCCTACACACTGCACGGTTGCGTTATACCGAGCAGTTGCCAGGAAAACTGGCTGCTCTGCGCGCTCATTGGCTTCAGGCCTACTCGAATGTCGATAATGCCCCTCTAGAGAGGGAGGCCTTTGAGCAGTTAAAAATGACGGCTCACAAGCTGGCCGGTTCCGGCGGAACTTTTGGGTATATGGAAATTAGCGAGGTTGCGAAAGCGCTAGAGCTGGCACTGCTTAGGCTAGATACAATAGGTCTGTGTGAACCCAGGGAGCATCAGCGTATCGCCGCGCTTATCGATAAAGCCGGCTTGGTGATCGATGGCGTGGTTGCCCGTGGGGCAGGGCACAGTGATTCGGGCCTACCGGCGACACGGCCTGCGCTGGGTGGGCAAATGGTTTACATCGTTGATGATGACCCCTCTTTGGGTGAGGAAATTGAACACCAATTACGCCACTACGGGTATGGCACCCGCCTGTTTGGCTCGGGTAGTGCTGCTGAGCTAGCGCTTGGCGAGTCTTGCCCGGCGGCGATGGTCGTCGACCTTAATTTACCGGAGGGCGAATTGGCCGGCGCCCGGCTGGCTACAGCTTATCAAGCACGCTTTCCGGGCAAGGTGCCCTTGATCTTTATTTCGGCGCGGGACGATTGGAGCGCTCGCCTGGCGGCGGCTCGGGCCGGGGGGGTGGTTTATCTGACCAAGCCCCTGGATTTTGGTGAGCTATTTGCAAGCCTAGACGCGGTGGGTTTGTCTTGGGATGAGGAGCCCTACCGGGTTATCGTGGTCGATGATGAGGAGGTCTTAGCTGAAGCTTATGCCTCGATTTTACGTGAGATGGGCATCGACGTTGAAGTCTTACAAGATGTTTCAAAACTGATGGGCTTAGTTGTTGATTTTCAACCAGACCTCATCCTAATGGATGTCAATATGCCCCAGTGCAGTGGTTTAGAGGCGGCGGCGGTTATCCGTCAAAATACCGAATGGTTGAGTATCCCCATTGTTTTTCTCTCAACAGAGAGTGATATTGCTCGGCAAATGGAGGCGCTGCGCCTGGGTGGTGATGATTTTCTCGCTAAGCCTGTCGCCCCCAGTCACCTTGTAGCGGCGGTGGTTTCCCGTATTCGGCGCTTCCGTAAATTGCGCCTGCGTATGGAGGTCGACTCCCTAACGGGCCTGCTCAACCACGGCACCTTGAAATCGGCGCTTCAGGCGGAGTATTACCGAGCTGCCCGCCAACAGTCCGATCTCGTGTTTGCGATGATAGACCTCGACAACTTCAAGGGTGTTAATGACAAGCACGGTCATCCCGTGGGTGACGAGGTGATTAAGAGCATCTCCCGCCTATTGGTTCAGCGTTTGCGCCGCTCCGATATCGTCGGCCGTTACGGGGGTGAGGAATTTGCTGTAATACTGCCTGATACTTCTTTGGCCCAGGCCATCGTTGTTTTGAACGAATTGCGGGAGCTCTTTGCCCAGGTTCGGCATCACAGCGCAGAGGGCGACTTCAGCTGTACCTTTAGTGCCGGAGTGTCCTGTTTGCCGGCAGAGGATGGCAACATTTTGGTGCAAAGAGCCGACGCGGCACTCTATCAAGCAAAGGCGGAGGGGCGAAACCGCATTAGCAGCGCGGTAGAACCGGAGCAATAAATACTGGCTTGTATTTAGGCTAACGCTTTATACCCATATCCTCTCTTCGTTCCACGCCTGTTGGGCCGTTGACCGCATTTCTAATGGCCAGTCCTTTGTTTTCTTCCAATCACCGACCGCATCAAATATCAGCTTTTTAAACGATGCCTTTGAGCACCAGTTTGCGTGCCGATACGACTCCAGAATGCAGAGCTCTTGTACTGCTGCGGGCTGCTTGACAGTCGAGACCTTTGAAGAGAGAAGGTTGGGGTCGAGGAAAATCAGCTTGCAATTTATGTCAACACATTGCTTAATATCGCCTGGTTAACCAGCGGTAACTATTGTTTCCTTTTTGGTAACGCTGCTGTGGTGTTGTCGGAGCACTGAAGGCTCCGATTGAGCTGGTGTTTTAACCGTAATTTTTTATTTTCCTATTGATGGAGCGGAGTAACAGACTATGAGTAGTTTAGGTTTTGGCCTTATTTCTGCAGATTCACACATCGTTGAGCCGGGCAACTGCTACAGCGATTTTATCGACCCCAAATTTCGTGACAGGGCGCCGAGTATTCAACGCGACGCCTCTGGCAATGACATTTACGTCATTCCCGGTATGGATTCAACCATCCCCTTGGGTTTGGTCGCCGCTGCGGGTTTGAGCGCTGAAGAACTGGCTGACCGTCGTGAAGGTTGCACCCTGGACCAGTTGCACAAAAGTGGTTATCAGGCTCAGTACCGCGTTGCCGATCAGGATCGCGATGGCGTTGTTGCTGAAATTCTCTACCCTTCCGTGGGTATGGCACTGTGCAACCACCCCGACTTTGCCTACAAGACAGCGTGCTTCCACGCCTACAACGAATGGTTGCAGGGCTATGTCGCTGATGCGCCCGCCGGCCGTTTGTTTGGCCTCGGTCAAACCTCCTGCGAGACCGTTGAGCAGGCGATTTTAGATCTTCAGGATGCCAAGAAGAAGGGCTTTGTCGGCATCATGATGCCGGGTAATCCCCAGCACGAAGATTATGACCACCCCATGTACGACGACCTTTGGGCCTGTGCTACAGAGCTTGATATGCCCTTGTCCTTCCACATCCTGACCTCGAAAGGCGGATCGGTTGACGAAGTACTGGCAGCGCGTGGCAACAAAATCAACGGCTTCCTGAATATCATTCGTGGTGTACAGGACGTGATGGGCTTGTTTGTTCTCGGCGGTATTTTTGACCGTCACCCGAAGCTGAAGTTTATTGCCGCCGAAGCCGATGCCGGTTGGTTGCCACACTATGCCTACCGCATGGACCACGCCTATGAGCGTCATGGTTTGTGGCTGGGTGGTGGTAAAGATCTGGAAAAAATGCCCAGTGATTACCTCAATGATCACGTTTGGTTGACCTTCCAGGATGACTGGGTTGCCTTTAAAGTGGCCAACCTGATGAATCCGAAGAAGCTTGTTTGGGCGAATGACTTCCCTCACAGTGATGCAACTTGGCCCTGGTCTCAGGAGTTACTAGAGAAGCATGCTAGTGACTTGAGCCCTGAGCAGGCGCGGATGATCATGCGCGACAACATTATTGAGTGCTATAACTTACCGGTTGATCTTATTCCGGCCTAAGCGCTTTAATAGTTTGCAGTAAAGAAAAACCCGGTGTTTACTGACACCGGGTTTTTTTTGCCTAAAAAAAGATGCTAGCGGGGTGTTTATGTGTGTGCTCATACTCTGCCAGTCAGCAATAAAAATAATCACATCGTCAACTATCTGAGCAGATGTAATGAATACAGCCCTTGATCGTGAAATCTTTTTATTTGATGCCGACGCCCATGTCCTCGAGCCGCCCGATTTATGGGAAAACTATCTCGAGGCCGAGTTTCAGCACCGGGCGATTAAATTCGAAAAAAATGCCCAGGGTATCGATCAACTCTATGTCGATAATGAAATTGTCCTACCCAATTGTGCCGCTGCACTGGGTGGTGCGGAAATTGATCGGCTCAAGGCCTTTGATCCAAAGTCTACCCTGAGTTATCTCGACGGTGCGCCACCGGGCAGTATGTACGGCCCAGACCGCATTGAGCACTTTGAGCGCTGGGGTTTAAGTGCCGGTCTGGTGTTGCCAACCATCGGTATCTTCTGGGATGTGCCCGACAATAAATTGGCGAATGCTTATTGCCGGGCTTACAACAACTGGGTCTATGATTTTCAGGCCGCCGACCGCGACCGCTTGGTGATCGCTGCCCACCTCAATTTGCGCGATATCGATGAGGCCGTAAAAGAACTGGAAATTAGACTGAAACAGGGTTTTAAAGGTATATTTTTGGCCCCCGAGCGGGTCGACGGCAAGGCCTTTGCGGATGGTTATTTCGACCCTCTTTGGGCGCGTATTGAGGAGGCGGGGGTGCCGCTGTTGACTCACGTCGTGGTTCGCACCCGGCGTTTGGTGACCGGTTTTGTTGGCGACTGGTATGACACCCCGGCCAACCGGACTTTTACCTTTGCCCTCGGCGCCACCTCTCAGGTGATGCCCGCCTGCATGGCCATGGTGATGGATGGCCTGTTTGATAAATTCCCCAAATTGAAGCTACTCGCCATTGAAGCCGGCTGTGGTTGGGCCGCCTACGCGATGGACAGGCTCGATGAAAAATACAAACACTTCAGCACCTTTGATAAGCCATTAAAATTGCAAAAGCCCAGTGAGTATTTCAGCCGCAATATCTGGTTTGTTGCCGAGCCCGAGGAGCGCACCATTGGCTCGATGCTCGATTTAGTCGGTGAAGACAGGATCCTCTGGGGTTCAGACTTTCCCCATATTGATGCCGATTTAGAGGCCCCAGTGCATATCGCCCAGAGTGTCAGTCATTTGCCCGAGCACTTGCAGCGGGCCGTGCTGGGTGAAAATGCTAAAAAATTATTTAATTTATAGGGGCCAAGGATGTGAGAATAAGTTATCGAAGCCAGGTCGATTAAGTGGCGGTAGCCGCTCATCCATAGAACTATTATTAGTGTGTTATTACTGGTAGCTAGTGCGCTCGTCGAAGCTGATACATTATTTCCCCTTGCCACTATTACTGTGGAGTTAAACCCAGTCTGTCGTCGCTCTAGCGAGCCTAAAACACTCAAAGCTCTAATTCAGTGTTGGCCCCTTATCCTCTATCGAACGTTTTTGTGTTCTGTTGGCACTCGGCACCGCCTGTGGAATTGGCGCGATGTGTGATCGGCTTTAGTGGCGGGTCTACAGCGCTAGGTCTCTGTTCCGTGGCCCAACTCCGGAGCGCTGAATGGGAAAAATGGCCATTGCTATCGCTGCCATTGATGCTGGCTTGTATTTCCCTCTATTTTTTATCGAGATGAATTTTTAATGATGTTGTGGGTGCCTATTTGGCTTGAAATATTAAGCCCGGCATAATAATATCAATATATTATTATATAAATAAAAATTGATATCTCTAGCGTGATAAGAGTGCCTCTGGGTTAATATTATTGAAAATAATGCCTTACTTGCTTCGTTGATTTAGCCAGCTAACGAATGGCTCTTTGGGGCTTTTACTTATCCCCCCCCTCCGTATTTCGAAGGTGCTCTTTCAGTGCTCGGGTATCTGTCTCAGCGCACCTGGCTTCCGTCCCTGTACATGAGGCGAGTCGATCTGCAAAAGCAGAAAAATAATGCATAGATTCGTCAATTGCGATTAAATTACGACCTCTAATCGCTGAATATCGCCGTGAAGGTGAAATCAATGCACGACTGGCCAGCCCAGTGGTCAGTGCGGTTGGCGAGGCCGGTTTATTCAGAATGTTTGCACCTCAGGAGGTTGGCGGTTTAGAGGTAAGTCCCTCCGAGGCATTCTGCGCCACGGTTGCCATCAGTGCGGCTGATCCGGCGGTGGCCTGGTATATCGTTAATTCAATGGCGGCCTGTATGATTGCCGCGGCTCTACCCGAGGCGGAGCGCAATGCCCTGTTTGTCGAGCCCGATAAGAATTTTGGGTTTTCGGCGGTGGCACTGGCCAAGGCAACACCGGTTGAGGGTGGCTATCAACTGAACGGAACATGGCCGGTGGTGACGGGTTGTGAGTCCAGGAAGGGGATAAACCGCGATTGATCGATAATGTACGCCCAGATGTACGGATCTTTCTGGTGCCCACCGAGCAGCTCGATATTGCCCAAACCTGGAAAGATTCAGCCGCCATGCGGGGCACCGGGAGTAATCAAGCTACCGCGAAAGATGTTTTCGTATCAGAGGTACTGGCTCATGCCCCGGGCAGTGCGGCACTGATTGATAGGCCGTTATTCCGTAGCGCACCAACCCTGCTTACCTTGCCTATTTTCGCGGCGGTAGCCGTAGGTATATTGCAAGGTGCTATAGAGATTGCCAGCCTAGAGATTAGTGCCAAGGTGTCATCGGTAACGGGCAAGGCACTGCGCGATCAAACGGAAACTCAGATCGCCATCGCCGATGCCAGCGCCGCTCTAAGGGCCATTCGTGCCGGATCTCTGGAAGCTTTCGATAAAGTTTGGGAGGGCCTTAAAAGTGGCGCGCCTATTTCTAACGAGGTGAAGGCGGAGATGTATTCCTCCAGTTTTTACGCCGGAGATGTGGCGCGGCAAATGATCAGCCTACTCTATACCAAGGGTTCTCGCGCCGCCTTTATGCAGGGTCACGCCCTTGAGCGCTGTCTGGCGAATATTCATGCGGTGGTGGCGGCTATTGATGCTCGTCGCGGCTTCCATCATTCCGCTGGCGCGGTCATGTTGGGCGCTGAGCCCTTAGAAGCAGCATTTTAAACATTAAATATAATCTAAAGTGGGGTGGGTAAATGGCGATTAATAATATAAATGACGCATTAAAGTGTATTAATGAATTGTCGGAAGATTTCGCGACGAGTTATGCGCAGCGTGATTTACAGGGTGAATACCCGAAAGAGGAAATGGACAAGTTAAAGAAAAGTGGCGTACTGGGCTTTTCGGTGCCGAAAAGTCACGGTGGTCTCGGTTCATCCTGTGCCGATATAACCCGCGCCATTATTTCTTTTTCAATGGGCAATCCCGCCATCGGCCAAATGTTTTTGGTGCACTGTTTACTCGGTGCCTCTTTTCTCGATGAGCTGGCTCCGGATGAGTTAAAGGCAAAGGTCTTTGCCGACATTGTTGAGCGAAACCATTTCCTCGGCAATGCCGCTTCCGAAAAAAATAATAACCCGAAACTCGGTTATGACCTGACGCTGACCCCGGTCGAGGGTGGCGTTGAAATCACCGGCAAAAAATTCTTCTCAACCGGATCACTGGCCGGTGATCAGCTCGCGGTAATCGGTATGTGCGGTAACAACATGGGCCTCGCCATCGTGCCCCGCGATGCCAAGGGCCTGCAAATTGTCGATGACTGGAATGCCATGGGCCAAAGGGGCACCGGCAGCGGCACCACCATTTTTGACAAGGTCTTTGCCCCGTCCGAATTGGTGATGACCAGCATTACGGACTCAAGTCGGCAAATGGCGGTGACTAATTTGCTCGGTCCCATCACCCAAATTGGTTTTACCGGTATTTTTATTGGTGCCGCTAAAGGGGCGCTGCGTGAGGGCATTACCTATGTCAAAGAAAAGACTCGCGCCTACCCCTGGCCGGGGCTCGATTTCGATCAGGCCATCGATGACCCCTATATTCTTAGCACCATCGGTACCCTCAGTGCTCAATTGGCGGCGGCCGAGGCCATGGCCTATGAAGCCGCGCGCCTGGTCGATGTGGCCCTCGATGCCAGAGAAAGTGCTAGCGCTGAAGATATGGCGGTCCTGCGGGCGGCAGCCTCCGTGGCTGTGTCACAGGCGAAGATTGTTGCCACCGATACCGGGCTCAAAGTGTGCCAGGATATTTTTACTGCCTGTGGTGCGCGCTCGGCACTGCGCGAGCAAAACCTCGATCGCTTCTGGCGCGATATTCGCACCTTGAGTCTGCACGACCCCCTGAGCTTCCGCACTCGTAGCGTGGGTGAATACCTTCTCCAGGATAAATTCCCTACACCGGCCCTGCGTTATTGAATTCTTGTCGAATACCGCTGATGTATAGTGGTATTCACTTAAAATTTTTAATCTTTAGACGAGGCATGCTATGTCAGATCAAGCAATGAAAGAAGCAGGAGAATTTGTTGGCAAGGTGATTGGTGATGCCACGGGGATGATGACCATTCGCCTCTGTGCCATTGGTGATCGCCTGGGTTTATTTACCGACCTCGCCGAGAACGGCCCGGCGACCAGCCAGGTAATGGCGGATCGTACCGGTCTCAATGAACGTTATTTACGCGAGTGGATTTACGGCATGTCGCTGGCGGGTTACCTCTCGTTTGATAAGCAGAGTCGTGAAGTGTCCATGCCCGAGGCACATATCCCGGCACTGGTCGATGTCGGTGGGCCGCTGTATCAGGGCGGCCTGTTTAAAATGTTTACCGGTTTTATGCAGCCCTACGAGGATTTGATCGAGTCCTTTGAAAAAGGCGGCGGTATTGATTATGAGGCCTACCCGGATGATTTCTGGAAGGGTCTCGAGCATAACTCCTGCGTGCGCTATAAAAACCTACTGGTCAGCCAGTGGTTGCCGGAGATGCCCGACGTGCAGGCAAAGCTGGAAAACGGCGGCACCTTCGCTGACTTCGGTTGTGGTGCGGGTCGCTCATCGATTGAGTTGGCGAAGGCCTACCCCAAGGCCAAATTCTACGGCTTTGATTTGTTCCCGAAAAATATTGAAAACGCCAGAAAAACGGCGGAGGAAGAGGGCGTCAGTGACCGGGTGGAGTTTCAGGTCCACGATATTGCCAAGGGTGTGCCAGGACAATTCGACGTGGTTGCCACCTTCGATCTTATTCACGATATGGCCGACCCCAAGGGTGGCTTAAAAGCCCTGCGCCAGGCCTGTAAAGATGACGGTATTTATGTCTTGATGGATGTCGACTGCACCGATGACCCCGCCGATAACGAAGGGCCATTGGCGGTATTTAAACTCGGTGCCAGCCTGCACTTTTGCACTTGGCACCGTGGGTTTTCCCGAATCGAAGGTGAAGGAATTTAGTAGCGAGGCCGGCTTTTCTTCGGTGCGGCGTCTTCCCATTGAGCACCCCTTAAACGCGCTCTACGAAATACGTCCTTAAATCTTTTAGCGCCCTCACCGCACCCTGTTTCAGGGTGCGGTGTTTGCTGTGTGCCGTCGTTGCCGACAATGCGTGTGCGCAATCCTTTGGTTTAAAGAAGGGATGACTTTCCTTTCTGCAAAATAAGATAATCACAATGCCGCCGACAAATTCTGATCTCGCGACGTCCGCTCCCCCTGAACAGCCCGCGCCGCAACATTCATGGCATGGGCCAATGGCCGTCTTCGTCGCTTTCATCACTCTGGGCGTGGTGTACGGGGTATGGTTTGCCTACTCGGTATTTCTGGTCGCCCTGGTCGACGACATGGGCTGGAGCCGTTCACTGACCGCCGGTGCCATTTCGGTTTTGAGCGTTGTCCACGGTTTGGCCGGGCCAATGAATGGCCGTATGGTTGAGAAGATTGGCGCGCAGCGAACGATAGCCCTCGGTGGGCTGATTTTCAGCATCGGTATGTTGCTCACCTCGCAGGTGCAAAACTGGTGGCAGCTCTACATTACCTTTGGCGTGATCTCTGCCATCGGTATTTCCCAGGCCGGCTGGATACCCTTTATCGTTACGGTGGAACGCTGGTATCCGACAAAAATGGGTACCGCCCTTGGCTATGCCATGGCGGGTATCGGCCTGGGTATCTTGGTCGGTGTGCCGGCAATTAATGCCTGGATAGAAGCCTATGGCTGGCGGCATACCTTTATTATTCTGGCCGCACTGGGGCCTCTATGGGTGATTCCCGCCGCTCTTTTTCTGTTAAAAATGCCGCAACAAGCGCCTGTAACAACAAATGCAAGGGCGGAGTCCGCGACAACGTTCAGTGAGGCGAATACGGTTCCCGACAAGCCGCTCTATCAAGACTGGGTACTGAAAACCGCTATGCGTTCCCCACGTTTTTGGCTGGCAGGAGCCTGTTTCTTAAGCGGCGCCTGTGTCGCGCAAATTCTTTTGATGCACCAGTTTGCCTTCATGGTCGACCAGGGTATTGCTAAAACCGAGAGCTCTTTTATAGCCGGGGTGATCGGTATTTCCAGTATCGCAGGTCAATTGGTCTGGGGTAACTTGTCGGATCGTATTGGCCGTGAGCGAGCCTACACCCTGGCGGCGCTGTGTAATTTATTGGCGATTGCTGCT